>OJMI01000083.1_pt1 | contig 121646 bp, 101 predicted proteins | sample 1597131 | NCBI WGS metagenome assembly OJMI01 (sample SAMEA2452116, study PRJEB22498) | human gut metagenome | reverse complement strand
ACGTCGAAAGTACTTGGCTGGAAGCGGCCCGGGAGGATAGATAGCTGCCGGTTGATAAAAGAAGCATACCTTATGGTATGTTTCTTTTTTTTATGTAACACAGGAAAAGTAATTCACTAAGCATTCTATTTTCTATTTTTCTCTTTTCTCTTTTATTGAAATTATTTTCAGTCTTCCTCACGATATTTTATTTGCCTTTATTCTGCTTATCTATTACAATGATGATAGATTACTTTATCGTTGAGGTGCTGAACATGGAATTAACAGAAGTAACCAAATTCAGGAGAGCAGTTTTAACCGGTATTGCCAAATTTACGTGGTGTGGAAATTTACCTGAACACGTTTATGATATTTTATATAACACGGTTACTGAAGATACGCCGCGTGTCCGTTGCTGCGTGCATAAAGAACGTGCCGTTTTAAAAAACCGTATTGATATGGCTTTAGGTCTGCAAACAGGCATAAATATTGTCGATGCCAGTAAAAAAGCGTTGGCAGAACCTTTGGACAGAACTCTGCCCGTTATTGATGTTTTGCCTGAAGCTTGCGACCAGTGCCCTATTGATAAATTTTTAGTTACTGATGCCTGCCGCCATTGTGTAGCACATAAATGTATTAATAAATGTCCGCGCAAGGCTATTTCCATTTACCAAAACAGAGCGTATATAGACAAAACTAAATGTGTTGAATGTGGTATTTGTAAAAAATCCTGTCCGTTTGGCGCTATTATTGAAGTAAGCCGCCCGTGTGAACGTTCCTGCGTTTTAGGTGCAATTACTGCAGGGGCAGATAGAAAGGCCAAAATAGATTTTAACAAATGCGTACAGTGCGGAGCCTGCCGCAGCGCCTGCCCGTTTGGTGCTATTGATGAGCGCAGTGCTATCGTGCAGGTTATAAAGGAAATTAAAGCAGGCAAACAGGTTTATGCTTTGCTGGCACCCTCTTTTGTAGGCCAGCTTGGATTAAAGGTTACTCCTGCACAGGTAGTGGCTGCTTTAATGAAAGCCGGGTTTACTGCTGTTAAGGAAGTTGCCATTGGTGCCGATTTAACAGCTTGCCGTGAAGCAAAGGAACTTATGGAAAAAGTTCCGTCGGAACAGAAATATATGACAAGTTCCTGCTGCCCTTCTTTTGTAAATATGATTAAAAAACATGTTCCTGCCGCCGAAAGTAAAATTTCGCAGACTGTTTCGCCCATGGTTGCTTGCGGGCGTTATGTAAAAGAACTTAATCCGGAGGCTGTAACGGTATTTATTGGACCGTGCATAGCTAAAAAAGCAGAAGCGTATGCAAATTTGGATGCCATTGATTATGCCATGACTTTTGAAGAAATGTCCTGCCTGCTTGCCGGTGCAGATATTGAAGCGGATAAAATGCAGGTGGACGAGTTTAATTCGGAAGCATCGCTTTACGGCATTTCCTTCCCGGTTACCTGCGGCGTAAAAAGTGCAGTTGTTAATGCTCTTGGCGATGAAGGCAAAAACTTAAAAACTCATTATGCCAGCGGGCTGGAGCGTTGTTTAACCGAAGTTAAGCAGCTTGAAGACGGCAAATTGGATTGTGAGTATTTTGAAGGCATGGCTTGTGACAGAGGATGCATGGATGGCCCGGGCAGCATGGTAGATTATAACATTGTTAATATGCTTTTGAAAAAATATGCTGCCGCAAGCCCACAAAAGAATGTCTGCGATGACAGCGAAGCAGCAAAAGTATTGGGAAAAGTAAATTTAGACGTAAAATAACACAATTAAAACATATTTGGCTTCTATAATGTAAGCAAATAATGGAGGTGTTAATATGAAAAAATTTACATCGGTACTTGCAGCAGCGTTACTGGTATTTAGCGTAGCCGGTACAAATCTGGCTGCGGCCGCAGAGCCTAATACCATTGCCGTAAGCGGCATGGCAGAACAGGAAGTTGCGCCGGATATGGCTTATATTGATGTTGGCATTAACGTACGGGCAGATGATGCGGAAACTGCCAGAACACAGGAAGCACAAATCGCTTCGCAAATCCGCAGAGCACTTTTGGGGCTTGCCATTACCGATAATGATTTGCAAAACACAAGCTATTATCTTTATCAGGAATATAAGGTAGACCGCAGCGGTGTGCGCACTACCGATAAATACGTTCTTGATTCTTCCATAAAAGTAACGGTTAAAGATTTGGATAAACTCTCTCAGGTTATCGATAACGTGGTCGAAGCCGGGGCAACCAATATCAGCAATATAACTTATGCGTTAAGCACGCAAAATATTATTCAGCGCCAGCTGCTTGCAACGGCTGTTGAAAATGCCCGTGACAAGGCCGCTGTTGTAGCAAATGCAGGCAGCCGCACACTTGGCAATATGCTCAGCGCAGATATTAACAGTTTTGACGGCGGTACTATTGTTGCTTATGGCGCCAATAAATTAAGAAGCACTACTAACCTTGCCGAAGATGGCGTGGCAACTAAACTTTCTCCCGGCAAGATTAAATTAAACGCACGTGTACAAGTAGTATTTTCATTAAACTAAAATAAAAAGGCAGCATTTCTGTCAGTTAAGGCAGAGATGCTGTTTTTTATTTAACGGTGCTTATACTGCTAAAAATATGGCAAAAAGCGAACGTATGTGTTATTATATTTATATAAAACTGTTGGAGTGATAAAATGCTGCGCTGGATAATGCATGTCGATATGGATGCTTTTTTTGCATCGGTAGAACAACTTGATAATCCGAGCCTGAAGGGGCTGCCGGTAATTGTAGGCGGTTTAAGCGGCAGAGGCGTAGTTTCTACATGTTCTTACGAGGCGCGTAAGTTTGGCGTGCATTCTGCTATGCCGATGCATATGGCCAAGCGCCTGTGCCCGCAGGGCATTTACATTCAGGGGAGGATGCGCCGTTATAAAGAAATTTCTGACGGAATAATGGATATTTTCCGCAGCTTTTCGCCGTTGGTGGAGCAGCTTTCTGTTGATGAGGCGTTTTTGGATGTTACCGGCATGGAAGGTTTATACCCTGATGTTGTGGCATTGGGCAAAGCTGTAAAAAACAAAATTTATGAGCAAACAGGCTTGCATGCTTCCGTTGGTATTGCACCCAATAAATTTTTGGCAAAACTTGCCTCAGATTTGGAAAAACCGGACGGATTGGTATTGATAAAACATGAAACAGCGGCTGCCTTTATTGCGCCTATGCCGGTGCGTAAAATTTTTGGCATTGGCAAATCGGCAGAAGCAATGCTTTTACAGTACGGCATTGATACAATCGGCAAAATTGCCGCTGCTGATATAAGCATTCTGCAAAAAGTATTCGGCATTAATGCGCAGGCTGTACATAACCTGGCATGCGGCATAGATAACAGGCCGGTTGTAAACGAAACCGAAGCCAAGTCAATAGGCAAAGAACATACTTATGATAAAGATTTGTATGAAGAAGCAGATTTGAAAAAGGCTGTGCGCGATTTATGCGGCGAAACCGGCTGGCGGTTGAGAAAGCGCAAATTAATCGGGTATACGGTAACTTTAAAAGTTAAATTCAGCTCTTTTAAAACAATTACCCGCAGCATAACATCAGAACTGCCGGTAGCATATGATGAAGAAATTTATGCGCTGGCACTAAAACTTATGCAGCAGGTAAGATTTTCGGAAGGCGTGCGGCTGCTTGGCATAAGCATTTCGCATTTAGAGAGCGAAAACGCAGCGCCGGTTTTGAATTTTAACGAAAACGAAAAAATTAAAAAACGCAACATGGCCGTTGATTTTTTAAAAAACAAGTTTGGCGAAAGCATTATAAAACGCGGATAGGGTAAAAAAATAAAGCCTGCAAGCTTTTGCAGGCTTTAATATACGGAGAAATTACTCCATAGCATTGACTTTTTTTGCAAGTCTGGATTTTCTGCGGTTTGCAGCGTTTTTGTGGATAATACCTTTACGTGCTGCTTTATCAATTAAACCGGATGCAGTTACATAAGTAGCTTTTGCATCTTCTTGAGTACCGGTTTCGGTTAAAGCAACTACTTTACGGGCAATGTTACGGATAGCAGCCTTTACAGGTGCATTTTTTGCACGGCGTTCTGCATCAGTTTTTACGCTACGAATGGAAGATTTAATGTTCGGCAACGAATTCACCTCCTACCATCAATTACCTTTACCAAGTAATTTTACCACAAAGTAAGGCACTGCGCAAGGATTTTTTATCATAAATCTTGCGGCAGCAATATTTTTTACAGGCCGGCGAAAAGTTCATGTACTTGCAGGTACTGCGCTATAAATGATATAATAATAAGTCAGATAAGTTTTTTATAAGGAGAACGCAATGGATCAGCAACATATACGCAATTTTTCTATTATTGCCCATATCGACCATGGTAAATCTACTCTGGCCGACCGTTTGATTGAATATACCGGCACATTAACCAAGCGCGAAATGGAAGAACAAATTCTTGATTCCATGGATTTGGAGCGTGAACGCGGCATTACCATTAAAGCGCAGGCTGTGCGCAGCATTTATACGGCACGCGATGGGCAGGAGTATATGCTTAATTTTATTGATACTCCGGGCCATGTCGATTTTACTTATGAAGTATCGCGCGCGCTGGCTGCCTGTGAAGGCGCACTGCTGGTTATTGATGCCACGCAGGGCATTGAAGCGCAGACTCTTGCCAATGTTTACCTGGCTTTGGATAATGATTTGGAAATTATTCCCGTCATTAATAAAATTGACCTGCCGAGTGCAGACCCTGAACGTGTAAAGCATGAAATTGAAGATGTTATCGGCATTGACGCATCCGAAGCCGTGCTTACAAGCGCTAAAACCGGCATAGGCATAGAAGACGTTCTGGAAGCGATTGTAGCAAAGATTCCGGCTCCCAAAGGCGACGCGCAAAAGCCTTTAAAAGCACTGGTGTTCGATTCCAAATTTGATGCTTATAAAGGTGTTGTGCTTTATTTCCGCGTAATAGACGGCCGCGTAAGAAAAGGCATGAAAATACGCATGATGGCAACCGGAGCGGAATTTGAAGTAACGGAAGTCGGCGTGTTTAAGCCTAACCCGGTAATTGTTGATGAGCTTGATGCCGGGCAGGTAGGCTTTTTGGCAGCCGCCATTAAAAACGTTAAGGATGCGCGCGTTGGCGATACCATTACCGACGCCAGCAATCCCGCGGATGAAGCTCTGCCCGGTTACCGCAAGGCCACGCCGATGGTTTACTGCGGTCTCTATCCGGTAGAAAATTCCGATTACGACAATCTTCGCGATGCGCTGGAAAAATTACAGCTTAACGATGCTTCGCTGGTGTTTGAGCCGGAAACTTCCGTTGCTTTGGGCTTTGGCTTCCGCTGCGGCTTTTTGGGCCTTTTGCATATGGATGTTATTAAAGAGCGTTTGGAGCGCGAATATAATTTAGCACTTATTACTACGGCACCTAACGTAATTTATGAAGTGTTCCGTACTAACGGCGATGTGGAGCTGGTTGATAATCCGTCTAACTTTCCCGACCCGACGGTTATAGACCATGTTGAAGAACCTTATGTAAATGCTACCATTATTGTGCCGAAAGATTATGTAGGCGCTGTTATGGAACTGTCGCAGGAAAAGCGCGGCGAATACGAAAACATGACATACCTTGACGAAACCCGCGTTATGATTCATTATGCGCTGCCGCTGAGTGAAATTATTTTTGACTATTTTGACCGCTTGAAATCGGCAACACGCGGCTATGCTTCACTTGATTATGAACTTGCCGGTTACCGTGCTTCTGATTTGGTAAAGGTTGATATTTTGCTGAACGGTGACCCGGTTGACGCCTTGAGTGCTATTGTACACCGTGAAAAAGCCACGGTGCGCGGCAGGCAGCTTGTTGAAAAGCTGCGCAGCTTAATTCCGCGCCAGATGTTTGAAATACCTGTGCAGGCTGCCATCGGCAACAAAATTATTGCCCGCGAAAATGTGCGTGCTTTGCGCAAGGACGTTTTGGCAAAATGCTATGGCGGCGATATAAGCCGTAAACGCAAACTTTTGGAAAAACAAAAAGAGGGCAAAAAACGCATGAAGCAGGTTGGCAGCGTGGAACTGCCGCAGGAAGCCTTTATGGCAATTTTAAAAATGGATTAAAAAATACGCAGAAGCCTTAACGGGTTTCTGCGTATTTTTTTAACTGCTTGTTTTAACCGTCAATTTTAATTTTGCCTTTTTGGTTTTCGTAGTCATCAACAACCCATTTTAAAATCTGTTCAATTTCCTTGTTGACGCTGCGGCCGTTGTTTTCGGCAATTACTTTCATTTTTTTCATTATAATTGGGTGAATGCGCAGGCTGAAACGCGCCGGTTCCATAATAACAACTCCTTTATTTATGACATCAATAATATATTAAATTGATTTGTTATGATGCCATTATATAAAATTTGCAAAATTTTTGCAAGTTGGCATTAAGATTTTTCGTCTGCATTGTAAAGATGTGATAAAATAAAAATAGTGTTGCAAGTTGGAGGTAAATTTATGAAACTTGAAGTTAATAAAGTTTACAGCGGCTTTATTGTAAAGCATGCTGAATACGTTGAAGAAGTACAGAGCGAAGCATATTTAATGGAACATGAAAAAAGCGGCGCAAGGCTTTTATATCTTGGCAACAGCGACGATAACAAAGTGTTTTCCATCAGTTTCCGTACGCCGCCTTATGATGATACCGGCGTGCCGCATATTCTGGAACATTCTTCGCTGTGCGGTTCGCGCAAATATCATTTAAAAGAGCCTTTTGTAGAACTTGTTAAAGGCTCCATGAATACGTTTTTAAATGCAATGACATATCCGGATAAAACAATGTATCCGGTTGCCAGCCGCAATGATAAAGATTTTAAAAACTTAATGGATGTATATCTGGACGCGGTATTTTATCCGCTGATTTATGAAAACCCCTATACGCTTATGCAGGAAGGCTGGCACTACGAAATTGCCGGTAAAGAAGGCGAGCTTGCATATAATGGCGTTGTTTACAACGAAATGAAGGGCGTATATTCTTCGGCGGACGCTATTGCCGAAAACGAAGTTATGCGTGCTTTGTTCCCGGACAGCCCGTACCGTTATGAATCCGGCGGCTACCCGGCAGCAATACCGCAGCTTACGCAGAAAGCATTTGAAAACTTCCACCGCACCTATTACAGCCCGGAAAACTCCTTTATTTATCTGTACGGCGATATGGATATTGAAAAAACGCTGGAATATCTTGACGGTGAGTATTTATCGGCTTTTGAAAAAAGCGGCAGCGTTAATTCAGCCATTCCCTTACAGCAGCCGTTTGCCAAAACAAAAGAGGTAAAAGCCTTTTATCCTGCCGGGGCAGATGAAGACCTGGCGGCTAAAACCTACCATGAACTTGATATTGTGTGCGGCGATGCGCGCGACGCTAAAACTTCGCTGGCGCTGCGCCTTTTGGAAACAGTGCTTTTGGAGGGCAACAGTGCGCCGCTGCGCCTTGCTCTGCTGGAAAGCGGCATTTGCACGGATGCTTACGGGCAATATACCGGCAGTTTGCGCCAGCCCGTTTTTGCGGTTAAAGTTTCCGGTTCGGAAGAAGATAAGCGTGATGAATTTATCAGCATTGTTTACCGCACACTGCAAAAACTTACTATTGAAGGCCTTGATAAAGAACTTTTGGAAGCCTGCCTTAACATGCTGGAATTTAAACTGCGCGAGGCAGATTTCGGCGCTTATCCGAAAGGGCTTATTTACGGCATTGGCGTTATGGATACCTGGCTTTATGATGGTGACCCTTTAGACGGACTGCGTTATAATAAACTGCTTACAGAGCTGCGCGAAGGCATAAAAACAAATTATTATGAACAGTTAATTGAAAATTATCTGCTTGATAATACCCACAAGGTTTTGCTTACGCTGATGCCTAAAAAAGGCATGGAAGAAGCAGAGCAGGCAGAACTTGCAGAAAAAATGCAGCAGATAAAAGCCGGCATGAGCGAAAAAGAAATTGAAGAAGCCGCTGAGCATTGCCGCATTCTGCATGAACGCCAGGCAGCGCCTGACAGCCAGGAGGCTCTTTCAAGTATTCCACTGCTTGAGAGAAGTGATATACGCCGCGAAGCGGAAAAACTGGACGGCGAACTTACAACAGAGGGCAGCAATGAATTTTTGTATGTGCCTGCCTTTACAAACAAAATAGCTTATTTAAACTGGTATTTTGATATGAGCGGCATTGACGGCAGCCTGCTGCCTTATTGTTACCTGCTGAGCGATATGCTGGGCAAGGTTGATGCCGGTAAATATACTTATCAGCAGCTTTCCACGCTGGGAATTAAATATACCGGCGGCGTAGCTTTTCAGGTGCATGCTTATTCCGCAGCAGAAAGCGTAAATGATTACACCGTTAAATTTACGGTTACAGCTAAAGCGCTTGTACATAATTTAACCCATATGTTTGATATTCTGCGTGCCATTGCGCTTGAAAGCCGTTTTGACAGTGTTAAGCGCCTGCGTGAAGTACTGGCGGAGGTTAAAAGCGACTGGGACAGCAATTTCTTCAGCCGTGGGCAGACCGTGGCATGCGCACGCTTAAATTCGTATTATTCTCCGGCGGCAAGGGTTAATGAGCAGGATTATTATTCCTACTATGAATTTTTAAAAGATTTAACCGAGCATTTTGATGAACGTGCCGGTGAAACACTGCAAAAATTAAGCAGCCTTTTAGGCGTATTTTTTGAAAACAGTAAGTATCTGCTTGCATACAGCTGCGAAGAAGAAGATAAAGCGCAGGTTTTGGCAATGGCAAAAGAATTTGCAGCTTTGCTGCCGCAGTCTGAAGCAGCAGGCAGTGCCGTAAAACCGCTTGCCGCACCGGGGCTTAACGAAGGTATTATGACGCCGGGTAAAGTTCAGTATGTTGCAGCCGGCGGCGATTTCCGCAAAGCTGGCCATAAGTTTACCGGTTCAATGAAAGTTTTGGAAACGATTTTGCGCTATGAATATTTATGGACCAAGATACGTATTCAGGGCGGCGCTTACGGTGCATCTGCCGTATTTGACCGCAACGGCAGCATGTATTTTGCCTCTTACCGCGACCCGAAACTGGCTGAATCGCTGGAAGCTTACCGCGGTTTGCCGGACTGGCTGGAACAGCTTGATTTGCCCGAACGTGAGCTTACCAAGTATATTATCGGAACCATCAGTGCGGCAGACGTGCCTTTAACAAATTCCATGCGCCTTTCGCAGACGGCGCTTGCCCATATTAAAGGCGTGCCGCAGGAAATGCGCCAGAAAACACGCGATGAAATACTTAATTTAACTAATGATGATTTACGCAGCCTTGCTCAGGTAGTGCGCGATACATTGAGCGGCAACTATATTTGTGTTGTTGGCGGCAGCAGTGCCGTTGAAGCCAATAAAGAAATTTTTAATTCGGTTAAACATATTTAATGCAGCATGATTATCAGCGTAAGCCGCAGAACAGACATACCGGCATTTTATGCAGAGTGGTTTTATAACCGCCTGCGTGCCGGTTATGTGCTGGTGTGCAACCCCATGAATGTACATAGTGTAAGTAAAGTTGCTTTATCGCCGGAAGTGGTGGATGCTTTTGTATTTTGGACGAAAAATCCGCTGCCGCTGATGAAGCGCCTTGATGAACTGGCGGAGTATCCGTATTATTTTCAGTTTACTTTAACAGGTTACGGAAAAGACATAGAACCGGGCCTGCCCGATAAAAAGCAGGTTTTGCTGCCTGCATTTAAAGAGTTGGCGGCAAAAACCGGCAGACAGCGTGTTATCTGGCGGTATGACCCTATATTTTTCAGCAGCAGGTACAGCCTGGAATATCATTTAGAGTGCTTTGAAGCGTTGGCGGCAGAGTTAAGCGGCAGTACGGAACGCTGTGTTATCAGCTTTATGGATGAGTACCGCAATACAAAACGCAACGCGCAAAAACTGGGTGCCGTTAATTACAGCAGCGAGAAAATTTATGCTTTTGCCGCATGCCTTGCCAAAATTGCTGACAAATACGGGTTAAAACTGCAAACCTGCGCCGAAACAGCAGATTTTACGGAGTTTGGCATTACGGCATCGGCATGTATAGACAAGGACTTAATAGAAAATATCGGCGGTTTTAAATTGAAAGCAGGCAAAGATAAAAATCAGCGGACGGAGTGCTGTTGCGTTGCCAGCATAGATATAGGCGCTTACAATACCTGCCCCGGCGGCTGCCTGTATTGTTATGCCAATTATAATGCCGGTATGGTAAAAATAAATTGTGCCGCACATGACAAAACAAGCCCGTTGCTGTTTGGCAGTTTATTGCCGCAGGATGTTGTAACAGAACGGAAAATGAAAAGCTGTAAAGATTATGATATGGAATTGTTTGAGGTGTAATTATAAATAATTTGTGAGCGGAGGGGTATGATGAAATTTTTTAAAGTTTTATTAATAACTTTGATGTTATTGGCCAATACTGCATTTGCCGCAGAATTTTCTGCGCAGGTAAAAACAAGCGAAGGCATTGTACAAGGTGTATATGACGAAAAATACAATGTTGTAAAATGGTTTGGCATACCTTATGCACAGCAGGCAAATGGAGAAAAACGTTGGGCATTGCCGCAGAAAGCAGAAAAATATACCGGTGTTAAAGATTGTTCGCAATATGCTCCTGCCAATTTGCAGTTTAACGGCAAAAATGTAATAGGGCAGGAGGGCGTTTTAACTCTTGATGTTTACCGCCCTGATACAGGCGAGAAGAATCTGCCGGTATTGGTGTTTATTCATGGCGGCAATAATCAGACCAGCAACAGCCGTTTATGGATGGGAGAAAAGTTTGCCAAAGAAGCTAATGCAGTTTATGTTTCTGTACAATATCGTTTAGGATTGCTTGGCTTTAATAATTTGTCTGCGCTGGCAAACGGTAACGCGCTTAATGACAGCGGCAACTATGGGCTTATTGACCAGGCATATGCACTGGAGTGGATTAAGAAAAATATTGATAAATTCGGCGGTGATGCCAATAATATCACTGTTTCCGGCTTTTCTGCCGGCGGGCGTGATGTAATGGCAATGCTTATTTCGCCGCTGTTTAAAGATAAGTTTGATAAAGCAATTTCCTTAAGCGGAGGGCTGACGGTTGCTGATTTTGCAGAAAGCCAAAAGATTATTGCCGGTAAACTTTCACCTCTTGTTGTTGCCGATGGTATTTGTGCCGATGAAAAAGATGCAGCAGAATGGCTGATGCAGGGCAGCGATGAAGTACGCAGTTATTTGATGAAGCTGCCCGGAGAACGGCTTGCTCCTGTAATGGCTGGCGCACTTATCAGAATGAAATTATTTCCGCATTTATATGGTGATGGCAAAGTATTGCCCAAAGAAGGTTTTGCAGCCGAAAAATTTAACAGAGTGCCTCTTTTAATGCTGGCAAGCAGCGATGAATTTACTTCGTTTTTGGCGCGTGACCCATATTTTAAAAACCGTATGGATAAAGTGTTAAAAGATAAACTTACTACGGAAGAATTTGTGTTTGCAAATAAATACGGCAGTAAATTTTACGGTTTATTTAACGGGCAGGAATTGGCAGAAGATATTTATGCCAACTATAAAGCGCCGATGTATGTCTGCAAATTTAACTTTGGGCACAACCCGGCGGTAGTTGGCGAAGAATACGCCGTTAAAACCGGCGCTGTTCATGGCATTTTCCTGCCTTTCTTAACCGACCAGCCTTATCCGTATACGGCTGGCACCGATGTTTTTGCTAAACCCGGCCCGCAGGAGTTAAGTGATATTTTTATAGCATCGCTGGCAGCATTTATCCGTACCGGCGACCCAAATAACGGCTTGCTGCCGGAAAAATGGGAGGCATGGACACCGCAAAACCACGCAGAAACTGTTTTTGATGCTGACGGCAAGCAGGCAAAAGTTTATCAGCGAAGCAATGATACCAGTTATGAGGGAATTTTAAAAGAACTTGAAGCAGACAACAGCCTTAATGCTGACAGCAAAAACTACATTATAAAAAATATTTTAAATGGCAGATGGTTCAGCAACGGGCTGGATACCAAATATCATAATGAAAATTAAAATTTAAGCCTGCATGACATACCGTGCAGGCTGTTTTATTATGTTTAATTAATTTATCAAAAGAGTTATAATAAAGACATCCTGTTAATGATTATTTAAAATACTGGAGGCATTATGGTTACGGAAGATAAAAAACAAAAGAAATTCGTTGGTGCGGAAGCGGCCGGTAATGTTTATGGCAACATAAGTAATGCCGCAACCAATTACGGTATAGATAAATTCAGCACACCGCGCGGACATGGTTTTGCAGCTGAACGAGCCAATCATCTGTATGATATTTTGCACGGAAAGGATTCCGTGATTGCTGGAGATAACAATGCAAAAAATGGTGCTGACAGGATTGTGGACGGAGTAAATATTCAGTCTAAATACTGCAAAACAGGTGCTAAATGTATAAAAGAATGCTTTGAAAATGACCGTTTCCGTTATTTTAATGCTGACGGCAGCCCAATGCAGATAGAGGTTCCGCTTGATAAATATGATGATGCCGTTAAAGCAATGGCAGAGCGTATAAAAAAAGGTCAGGTGCCTGGCGTTACAGACCCTGCCAAAGCTAAAGAAATTGTGCGCAAAGGTAATTTTACTTATGAGCAGGCTAAAAATATTGCTAAAGCTGGTACAGTGGAATCCATTACGTTTGACGCTGCCAATGGTGCTGTTATTGCCGCATACAGCTTTGGCCTTAGTGCCGGGCTGACATTTGCTATATCATTGTGGCGCGGCGAAGATGTTGATGTAGCTTTGGAATCTGCGGCAGCAGCCGGTTTAAAAGTAGGCGGCACGGCATTTTTAACAGCAGTAGTTACAAGCCAGCTGCAAAAATCAGTTTTAAATGGTGCTTTTAAGGCCAGCAGTGATGCTATTGTAAATTTGATGGGTCCAAAAGCATCACAAATGCTGGTTAACGCGCTGCGGACAGGAAAAAATATTTACGGTGCGGCAGCTATGAAAAGTGCGTCCAAATTGTTGCGCGGCAATGTAGTAACGGCGGCAGCTTCTGTTGTTGTGCTTTCAAGTGTCGATATCATAAATATTTTCCGTGGCAGAATTTCCGCAGCTCAGCTTTTTAAAAATATTACAAATACTACTGCAACGGTTGCAGGCGGTACGGCAGGTTGGGTTGGAGGTGCTTCTGCCGGCGCGGCACTTGGTTCTGTAGTTCCGGTAATAGGTACTGCCGTAGGAGGTTTTGTCGGCGGGCTTATAGGTTCATTTGTCGGCGGTTCAGCCGCTAACAGTGTTTCTTCAGCCGTGCTGGATGAGTTTATTGAAGACGATGCCAAAGAAATGGTTGAAATTATTGAAGATGTTTTTAAAGATATGGCAGGCGAATTTCTTATAAGCCAGAAAGAGGCAGAAAAAATTGCCGATATATTAAAGAATATAATTGACGGTGGTTTGCTGAAAGATATGTATGCCAGTGATTACAGATATAGTTTTGCCCGTGAAATAATGCAGCCAGTGTTTGAGCAGGTAACGTCAGAACGTGAAAAAATAATTTTGCCGCAGCAGGAAGAAATGTTTAACGGCATACGTATGCTGCTGGAAAATGCTGATGCGGATAAGAAATAAGGTGATAAAAAACAAAAACGCTTCTGAACTTAGTTCAGAAGCATAAATTTCATTTTGGTGCCGAAGGCCGGACTCGAACCGGCACGTGGGGTAACCACGCTTGATTTTGAGTCAAGTGCGTCTGCCAATTCCGCCACTTCGGCACGTTTTTAATGTCCGTGGTGTCACGGAACAATAGTAATAATACCATGGCAAGTTGTTTTTGTCAATAGTTTTTAAATTTAAGTAAAATAATATTTAAAGTGCCGGTTTTGTAAACTATTTTTAATATTTTATTGTTTTATATTTTTTGTTGGTTTTGATATAATATAAGCATAACCATATAAAAGAAGGATTGTATAATGAGAGTTAAATTTGATGAATCTTTAAAAATCAGCGGCCCGTATGGCGATATGGACGCTAAGTTTCAGCCGTGCCAGGATGATGAAGCACCGAACAACCTTTTAATAATGGCGCACGGTTTCCGCGGCAGTATGGAAGGCGGCGGCAGGGCGGCGTATCTTTCGCAGATGGCATCGCTGTTTGTGAACGTTCTGCGTTTTAATTTTACCGGCAGCCAGATTCTTTCGCATCAGATTGAAGAACTGAATGCTGTGCTTGATTTTGCAATGAAAGAATATAAAAATCCGCGTATTTTTTTACTGGGGCGCAGCATGGGCGGAGCGGCTTCGTTGGTTACTGCTTCGCGCCGCAGCGAAATTGCCGGGCTTGCTTTATGGGCAACGCCGAATGATTTGCACGCTACTTTTAAAAATGCGCTGGGCAGCGAGAATTACAACCGTTTAAAAAACGGAGAAACGCTTAATTTGGAGGATGAACGCGGAAGCATAACGCTGACGCCGGATTTTGTAAGTGACCTTGATAATTACGATTTGCAGGCAATGCTTAAAGCGTGGCAGAAACGCCCGCTGCTTGTAATTCACGGCAGTGAGGATGAAACGGTGAATGTAGAGCAGGCGCAGCGCAGCTTTGCTCTTGCCGGGCGGCCGAAAAAACTGGTTATTGTAAACGGCGCCGACCACAGTTTTACCAATCACAGCAATAAAGCGGCGGAAGAAGTTATCGGCTGGCTGCGTTCGCGTCTGTAATTTTTGACGCGCGAGTCTTTTAAGAGGTATAATATACTTATAACTATTTTTAAATTTTGGGAGGAATGGTTTTGAAAAAACTGTTACTGTTAATAATGCTTATGTGCAGCGTGGCTGTAAGCGCCTGCGGCAGCGAATCGCAGAAAGAAGCAATGCCTCCGGCAACGGCGGTGTTTGAAACCAATATGGGCAATTTTGAAGTGGCTCTGGCAACCGATTTGGCGCCGAATACCTGCAAAAATTTTATTGACCTTGCCAACAAGGGTTTTTACAACGGCGTGATTTTTCACCGCGTTATTGATAATTTCATGATTCAGGGCGGTGACCCGACGGGAACCGGTATGGGCGGCCCCGGCTACACCATTAAAGATGAGTTCAGCAGTAAGCTGCTTCATGACGGGCCGGGCGTACTTTCCATGGCTAATGCAGGCCCTGATACCGGCGGCAGCCAGTTTTTCATCACGCTGCGCGACTGCCCGTGGCTTGACGGCAAACATGCCGTGTTTGGCAAAGTAACCAAAGGCATGGAAGTTGTTTACCGCATTGGCAAAGTGGCAACCGACGCTAACGACAAACCTTTGAAAGATGTTGTAATTAACAAAATAACCATTAAGCAGTAATGAAAGGAGCGCGGACTTGACTTTAATGCAAAGCGAAGGCTTGATTGAAGTACAGGACCAGCAGGAGATGCTGGCCATTCTGGGGCGTAATGACGAACTTTTGCGCGTTATTCAGGAGTGCTATGACGCTAAAATCGTAGCGCGCGGCAATGTAATCAGTTTCAGCGGCAGCGAAGAAGAAGTAAAGCAGCTGGAGAACCTTTTTAAGGAGCTGCTGTTTTTGGAGCGTCAGGGTGCTGCCATTACCACGCACGATGTGCGTTACAGCATACGCATGATTGCCGAAGCGCAGCTTGACGCACTGCACCGCATGTATGCCGATACGATTATTGTAACAAGGCGCGGCAGGCAGGTTAAGGCAAAAACGCTGGGGCAGTGGAATTATATTGACGCTATCCGCCGTAATGCGATTACCATTGGCATAGGGCCTGCCGGTACAGGCAAAACTTACCTGGCCGTGGCGCTTGCGGTTAAGGCACTGAAAAACAAAGAAGTTGAGCGTATTATTTTAACGCGCCCTGCTGTTGAAGCCGGTGAAAAATTAGGCTTTTTGCCCGGCGACATGCAGGATAAAGTTGACCCTTACCTGCGCCCTTTGTATGATGCGCTTTATGACATGCTTGGCAATGAAACCTTTCAGAAATATATTACCCGCGGCACGATAGAGGTTGCGCCGCTGGCGTATATGCGCGGACGCACGCTGAACGAAGCGTTTATCATTCTGGATGAGGCGCAGAATACCACGCCGGAGCAGATGAAGATGTTTTTAACCCGTTTCGGTTTCGGCTCTAAAATGGTTATAACTGGCGACATTACCCAGATAGACCTGCCGGGCGGCAAAAAGAGCGGTTTAAAGCAGGCTGCCTATATTTTGCGCAATACTCCCGGTATTGGCGTGGTAAATTTTGGCGAAACGGATGTTGTGCGCCACGAAATTGTCGGTGCCGTTATCCGCGCATACGAAGAATACGAAAAAGAAAAGCATAAACGGGAGAAAAAACATGCTGATAACGTTAGAAAATGACCAGGACAAAATAGTAATAGATGATGCTTTAAAGAGCAGGCTTGTTGCCGGGCTGAACGCTGCTGCACGCCTGCACGGGCTTACAGAGCAGACGGAAGTTGACATTACCATTGTTGACGACGAAGAAATACACCGCCTGAACCGTGAATACAGGGATGTTGACCGCCCGACCGATGTTTTAAGCTTTGCGCTTGACGAAGGCGGCGAAGATGAGCCGGAATTGTTAGACGCGCCGGAAGAACACCTTTTGGGCGATATTATAATTTCTGCCGAAACTGCGCAGCGCCAGGGCGAAGAATTTGGGCACGGGCTGACGCGCGAAGTGGTTTACCTTGCCGTACACGGGCTTTTGCATCTGCTCGGTTATGACCACATGACGGAAGAAGACAAGGTAATTATGCGTGCCAAAGAAGAAGAAGCTCTGCGCGAGATTGAACTGAGCGAGGAATTTTTAGAAGGCGGCAGATAATGGATGCAAAAGAACTGATGAAAATAGCGCGCAAAGCGCGCCAAAATGCCTATGCACCGTATTCGCACTTTGCCGTAGGCGCAGCGCTGCTTGCCCAAAGCGGAAAGGTTTATACAGGCTGCAATATAGAAAACGCCAGTTACGGCTTAACCTGCTGTGCGGAACGCAACGCCATATTTGCGGCAGTTGGCGCCGGTGAGCGCAGGTTTAAAATGCTGGCAGTGGCGGCGGACAGCACCGAACCGGTAGCACCCTGCGGAGCATGCCGGCAGGTAATTGCCGAGTTTGGCATACCGCTTGTTGTTATGGGCAATTTAAAGGAAGAAACCAAAACCATGACGGCAGAAGAACTGCTGCCTTACGGTTTTGGGCAGGAAAGCATGAATAACAAAGGAGAGAAATAAAATAGAAAAGAACAAACATTACACAGGCTTTGCCGCTATGGTTGGCAGGCCTAACGTTGGCAAAAGCACATTAACAAACGCGCTTATCGGCGAAAAAATTGCCATTATGAGCGACCGTCCGCAAACAACGCGCAACAAAATTATGTGCATTTTAAATACGGATAACGCGCAGATTATGTTTCTCGACACGCCGGGCATTCACAAACCGCACCACAAGCTTGGGCAGTACATGGTGCGCGCGGCAGAAAGCACGTTAAAAGAAGTAGACGTAATTCTTTTTGTTGTTGACGTGAGCGAAAAGCGCGGCGCAGGCGAAGATTACATTATCGAACAGCTTAAAAAAGTTAAAACTCCGGTAATACTTGTTGCCAACAAAGTTGATAAACTTGAAGATAAATCAAAGCTTTTCGGAATTATTGCCAATTACGTAAACGATTATAATTTTGCCGCCGTGGTGCCGGTATCTGCCTTGCAGGATACTGATTTTAAAGCGCTGGTGGATGAAATTACCAAGCATTTGCCGGAAGGGCCTGCATATTATGATGAGGACATGATAACCGACCAGCCGGAACGCGTAATTGCAGCCGAAATGATACGCGAAAAAGTTTTGACAAATACGCGCGACGAAATTCCTCATTCCGTTGCTGTTGAGGTTGAAGAATTTAAAGTGCGTACCAACAACGATATTTATATCCGCGCTACTATTTTTGTGGAGCGCGAATCGCAGAAGGGCATTGTTATAGGCGCCAAGGGCAGCCTGCTTAAAAAGATAGGCCTGGAAGCCCGCAGCGACATTGAAGCGCTTTTGGGCGACAAGGTATTTTTGGATTTGTGGGTTAAAGTTAAGCCCGACTGGCGCAACAAGGACAAAGCCTTAAAACAGTTTGGCTACAGCAGCTAATTTATTTATGTGGGGAGAGATGACTTATTGACAGTCACGTGGCGGATTTATTAAAAATTTTGGCCGCCCTTTTAATTACAGGCTTAAACGCATTTTTTGTTGTATCTGAATACGCTTTGGTAAGCATTCGCCCGGCAAGGCTTGAAGAGCTTATTGCCCAGGGCAACAGCCGTGCGGAGCTGGTGCTTAAAATGACGCAGAAGCGCGATACTTATATCAGCGCAGTTCAGCTTGGCATAACGGCGTCATCGCTGATTTTGGGCTGGTTCTGCGGCCCGCTTCTGGCAGGCATTATTGCCGACGGCTTTGATTTAATCGGCGAGCACTGGTATGACGACGGCGTGGTTGTTTTATGCGCATTTTTGCTGATTGTGTTTGTGCATGTTGTGTTCGGCGAGCTTGTGCCGAGGGTTATCAGCCTTGCGCATGTGGAACGTGCTGCAATGGCAATAGCTTATCCGCTGATATTTTTCCATTATTTAATGTACCCGCTGGTTGTGTTTTTTAATAAAGCAGCCAAAGCGGTGCTTAAAGCATTAAAAATGGATAAGGTGCCGACGGAAGATATTTCGCGCAGTGAGGAAGAACTGCGCATGATAGTAAGCGCCAGCGAACAGGGCGGTAAGCTTGACCATATGGAAAGCCGCCTGCTTGATAATGTTTTTGACTTTGCCGACCGTGTGGCGCGTGAGGTTATGGTGCCGCGCCAGGATATGGTGTGCCTGTACGTTGAAGACAGTTTCGAAAAAAACATTGCCAAAGTAATGGCTACAAGGCATACGCGCTATCCGCTGGTGCATGAGGATAAGGACCATGTGCTTGGCGTTGTGCATGTGCGCAGCCTTATTAACATTAAAGACAGCGAAAAGGAAAATTTTGACATGCGTTCGCGCATGAGCCCGATTATGGTAGTGCCGGAGAGCATGGATATAAGCAAGGTTTTGCAGACCATGCAGCAAAAACGCGTGCAGCTTGTTGTTGTGGCCGATGAATACGGCGGCACGGCAGGGCTTGTAACCATGGAAGATTTGCTTGAGGAAATTGTCGGTGACATTCAGGACGAGCATGACGCCGATAAGGAAGAAGAAGTTGTACACCGCGCCGACGGCACTTATGAGTTTGACGGCATGGTGCTGCTTGACGATATTACCGACCTTTTGCATATTAAATTTGAAGAACCGGAAGAAGATACCATCGGCGGGCTGGTGTTCGGTTTACTGGAACGCAAGCCTGAACCCGGCGATAAAATTGAGGTAGACGGCTGGAGCTTTGAGGTACTGCGTGCCGAAGGCTTCCGCGTAACGCGCGTGCGTGCGGCAAAGCAGCCGGAAATGCCTGTTTATGCGGATGAATAGCAATGACTGATAAAGGTTTTAACGACGAAGCACTAATTTTAAAGGTTAAAAACTGGCAGACTGCGGATAAGTACGCAGTCTGCTTTTCGCGCGGGCACGGCAAAATAAGTTTTCTGGCGTACGGCGCGCGGTATGCGCGTACTAACGGCGGCAGGCTTGTGCAGCCCTTTGCTGTGCTTGATATGAACTTTTTTGCCGGCAAGAAGCTGGATACTTTAAAAAGCTGCGAGCTTATAAGTTACCCGTTGCAGTTTGATTTAAAGCAGATGGCTTATGCCGCCTTAATTGCGGAAGTAACGGAAAACCTGACGGAAGAACATCAGCCGCAGGAAGAAATATACGAACTGCTTTTGGCTGTGCGCAGCGTGCTTACTAAGCATAATCCGCGCCTGGTGGCGCTTTCTTACATAGTAAAGCTGCTGTTTTTAACAGGCATTCTGCCCAACTGCCAGAGCTGCGTAAACTGCGGCAAACCGGCAGAGGGCGATGCGTATTTCAGCGTTGTGCAGGGCGGGCTTGTGTGCAATGACTGCCACGGCGGCGAAGAGCTGCCGTTCGGCAAAGAAGCGCAGGAGTTTATGGCGCAGCTTTTAGCGCTTGATTTTAATAACCCGCAGCCTTTTAAAGTGCGCGGCGGCGCCTTGATGGAGCTTGAAAAAATTTTGCAGCGCTTTATCGTTTTCCAGACCGACAAACCTTTAAAAAGCCTCGGCTTTTTAAGTCAGACCGGTTTTTAAGCATTGACAAAACAGCAGTTATTTGGTATATTTTCTGTTAAGCAATGATAAGAAGTAGTAACCGCACATTCAGCGAGCCGGGGCGGTGTAAGCCGGCAACAGCGGCGAAGGCGTCTTGGAGCCAAATTATATAAACATCGAGGCGGGCTGCAAATTGCAGCCAAGCAGGGTGGAACCGCGGAAGCATTTATGCCTCCGTCCCTGTAACTAATATTGTTACAGAGACGGGGGCTTTTCGTTTTTGTAACGCAAATACAGGAGGGATATTATGGATTTTCAGACAATTATTTTGAAGCTGCAAAAATTCTGGGGCGAACAGAAATGTATTTTAACGCAGCCCTACGATATTGAAAAAGGCGCAGGCACCATGAACCCGCGTACATTTTTAAGGGTGCTCGGGCCGGAGCCCTGGCGCGTGGCTTATGTAGAGCCTTCCCGCCGCCCGGCGGACGGACGCTACGGCGATAACCCGAACCGCCTTTTCCAGCATCACCAATTCCAGGTTATTATTAAACCTTCGCCGGATAATATTCAGGAGCTGTACCTGCAAAGCCTTGCCGAGCTCGGCATTCATCAGGACGAGCACGACATCCGCTTTGTAGAGGATAACTGGGAATCCCCGACTTTGGGCGCCTGGGGCCTTGGCTGGGAAGTATGGCTGGACGGTATGGAAATTACCCAGTTTACCTACTTCCAGCAGGTTGGCAGCATTGACGTTAAACCCGTCAGCGTAGAAATTACCTATGGTTTGGAACGCCTTGCCATGTACATTCAGGGCGTGGAAAACGTATTCGACATTCAGTGGGTTGACGGCGTTACCTACGGCGATGTTTTCCATACCAACGAAGTTGAGCAGTCCTATTACAACTTCCAGATTGCCGATACCGATTTACTGTTTGATTTGTTTGACAAGTACGAAGCAGAAGCAAAACGCGTAATAGAAGCAGGCTATATCCGCCCGGCTTACGACTATGTTTTGAAATGCTCGCATACCTTTAACCTGCTCGATTCCCGCGGAGCAATCAGCGTAAGCGAAAGAACGGCCTTTATTGCCCGCGTGCGCGCCATGGCAAGGCTGTGTGCCGCCGCTTATGTTGAACAAAGGGAGAAGCTCGGCTTCCCGATGCTGAAAGGGGAGAATTTATAATGGAAAAATTATTGTTTGAAATTGGCACCGAAGAAATACCGGCTAAATTTATGCCCGGCATTTTAAAACAGTTAAAAGAACTTGCAGCTGCTAAAATGCAGGAGCTGCGCATTCCTTTTGAAGATATTACCGTTTACGGCACTCCCCGCCGTATGGCGTTTATTGCCGATGGCGTTGCCGAAACACAGTCTGACGTTGTTGTTGAAGCCAAAGGCCCCTCCGTTAAAATTGCTTATGTAAGCGGCGCACCCAGCAAAGCTGCACAGGGTTTTGCACGCGGCCAGGGTGTTGACGTAAAAGACCTTGTTGTACGCGACAACTATGTTTATGCTGTTAAACATCTGGCAGGCCAGCCCGTTGTTGAACTTTTGCCGGGTCTTTTGATGGACATTTTAACTTCTTTAAGTTTCCCAAAAACCATGCGCTGGGCAGATTACGAATTCCGTTTTGTACGTCCTATCCGCTGGATGGTTGCCCTGTTTGGCGACCAGATTATCCCTGTTGAAATCTGCGGCGTAAAAAGCGGTAAATTCAGCATGGGTCACCGCTTTATGCAGCAGTCGCTTAAAGCTGCGGCAGAAAGCCAGGGCTTACTCAGCGCAGCGCTCAGCAAAGTTGGCAACAAAGTTTATTCTGCTCTGGCAGGAGTTAAAGGCGCTGTGGAAATTCCTTCGGCCGGCGATTACAAAAAAGTTATGTACGACAATTTTGTTATGGTTGACCAGGATGAACGCCGTGCGCTGATTTTGCAGCAGATTAAGGATTTGGCTGCGCAGAACGGCGGCGAAGCCGAGATTAACGAAGACCTGCTTGAAGAAGTAAACTACCTTGTTGAGTGGCCGACCGCTTTGTGCGGCAAGTTTGAGGAGAAATTCCTGAGCCTGCCGAAAGAATGCATTATTACCCCGATGCGTGAGCACCAGAGATATTTCCCTGTGCTTGATGAAGACGGCAATCTGCTCAATAAATTTATTACCGTACGCAACGGCGGCAGCGAGCACCTTGATATTGTAACCCACGGCAATGAACGCGTACTGCGCGCACGTTTGAGCGATGCCGAGTTCTTCTTTAACGAAGACCGTGCAACCAAACTGGAAGACCGTCTGGAAAAACTTAAAACCGTTTCCTTCCAGGAAGGCTTAGGTAATATGTACGACAAGAGCGAACGCCTTGTTAAAATGGCGGAAATGCTGCGCTTTGCCATTAACACACCTGTTGATGAAGAAGAACTGCGCCGCTGCGCACTTTTGTGCAAAACCGACCTTGTTACCGGCATGGTAATTGAATTTACCGAGCTGCAGGGCGTAATGGGCCGCGAATATGCACTGCTGGACGGCGAAAAACCTGAAGTTGCCACCGGCATTTTTGAACACTATCTGCCGCGTTTTGCAGGCGACGCACTGCCGGCAACAACCATCGGCCGCATTGTCGGTATCGGCGACAAGCTCGACAACATCTGCGCTACTTTCAGCCGCGGGCTTGCTCCTACCGGTTCTCAGGACCCGTATGCGCTGCGCCGTCAGGCTCTTGGCGTTATTAATATCCTGCTTGATGCAAACTATCATATTTCACTGGCTAAAATTATCGCCGGTACTTTGTATCTTCTGGACATCAAACCGGAAGAAACCGGCAAACTGGTGCCGCAGATTATGGAATTCTTCAAACAGCGTCTGCGTAATCTTTTGATGGACCAGGGCATCCGTTACGACGTTATCGACGCAGTATTTGCCGATAAACGCAACGACGATATGGTAGATTTGGCTGTGCGCTGCAAAGCTCTGGATGCTTATGTTGAAGCAGGCAATGCAGAGCCTCTGGTACAGGTTTCCGTGCGCGTAAGCAATCTGTGCAAAAAAATCGAAAAAGAAGTTGCAATCAGCGGCGCACTGTTTAAAGACGAATCTGAAAACAAACTGCATGAAGTTGTTGCAGCAGTAAGCAAGGAAATTATTCCGGAAATTGTACTGTACGATTATGCTGCCGTTTTAAAAGCAGGCGAAAAGGTTATTGAACCTGTTAACGCCTTCTTTGACAATGTAATGGTTATGGACGAAGACGAAAACGTTAAAAATAACCGCCTGGCAATGCTTGAAGAAGTACGCGGTATAGTTAACGCCGTTGGCGATTTGAGCCTGCTGGTGCTGTAAGTAAAATTATAATTTAAGCTTTTTTGCTTTGTTTTATCAAAACTCCCGTTGGCACGCGAAACCAACGGGAGTTTTTGTGTGCTTTTACATGGTTATCGCAGGATGATGCTGCAAGAGCAGTTTAGCGCAAAACCCTGCTTACGGCACTATCTCAGTTTGGAGATAGTGCCTGTTTGCGCAAGATTGTCAGTTAATACTGCTAACGTACTGCTGCTTTTTCTGCTTCCTTACTTTTTTACAAGCCCATTGGGTTTTAATGCTTACGTACGTTAGTACTATTGGGAACAAGGTAGATTATATATAATAATCTTTTAACTTATACTGAACAAGGTAAGAACGTAATACGGCAAAGAAAAGAACAAGAGAAAAAACAGACAAAAAAGAGAACAAGAAAAGAAACTCTCACCCACATAAACGGATTTTTAACCCCGAAAATTTACCTGCGGCGAAAAAATATTTAAAAAATTCTTCGGCATGGGTAAATTTTTTTAGATAAAAAGGTGTTTATATGGGCGTAGGGCAATAATGCCTGTAAAAACAAAACCGTGTAAATTTTCTTGCCTGGCATCTGTTTTGGTGGCTCCGGCTATGGTAAAATATTGCCATAAGCTATTTATGAAATTGCGTTTTTAATTTAACAACAAAGGGGTTGCTGTAAAAAATGATGGTGGAAAGGTTCAAGCGTGACCTGATTAAAGAGTTCCGCAATTACGATAGAATGATGCTGATGCAGGATTTAATGGCCGGGCTTACCGTTACGGCGGTGGCTATTCCGCTGGCACTGGCTTTTGGCGTGGGCAGCGGCGCAACGGCGGCATCGGGCCTTGTAACGGCAATTATTGCCGGTGTTATCATCAGCGCGCTTGGCGGGGCGTATTTTCAAATTTCCGGGCCGACGGGCGCCATGGCGGCGATATTGATGTCCATTATCGCGCAGTACGGTTTGCAGGGCGTATTTGTGGCTACTGTGCTTGCGGGCATTATCCTCGTTATAGCAGGGGTGCTGCATCTGGGCAAGCTGATTTCGTTCATCCCGATGCCGGTAATAAGCGGCTTTACTTCCGGCATTGCCGTTATTATTGCCATGGGGCAGATTGATAATTTTTTTGGCGTTACCTCCGAAGGCAGCAGCGTAACGGAGAAGTTTTTAAGTTACTGGCAGCTTGGCTTTGAGCCGAATATGACGGCGGTGAGCATTGGCCTGTTTGTAATGCTGATGATGCTGCTGTTTCCGATGCGGTACAGCAAGTATATACCGTCTTCGCTGTTTGCCATTATTGTGGCGACGGCGGCCAATATTGCGCTGAACCTTGATGTGGCGGTGGTAGGCAACATACCGGCAACGCTTATTTTGGATGACCGCTTGGAGCTTGCTTCGCTGCTCGATTTCCGTACCGTTATCGGGCTTTTGGCGCCTGCCGTGAGTATTGCGGTGCTGGCGATGATTGAAAGCCTGTTGTGCGGTGCAACGGCTTCGCGTATGACCGGCGCAAGGCTCGACAGCAACCGTGAACTTTTGGCGCAGGGTATCGGCAATATAATTGTGCCGTTTTTTGGCGGCATCCCGGCAACGGCGGCGATTGCCCGCACGAGTGTAGCTGTAAAATCAGGAGCAGTAACCCGTATGACCGGTATTTTTCATGCGCTGGGTATTTTGCTGGCGATGTTTGTGCTGGCACCTGTGATGTCGCAAATTCCGCTGGCGGCGCTGGCCGGTGTTTTGATGGTTGTTTCGTGGCGCATGAACGAATGGGTTACGATAAACTTTATTTTAAAGGGCATGTTTAAGGGCGCAATTTTAAAATTTGTTGTTACCATGCTGACGACCATTATTGTTGACCTGACAACGGCGATTATGATTGGCGTTATTATTGGACTGGTGTTACAGGCCGTGCGTTTTTCGCACTTGCGCATTACTTATGACGAGATTGACCCCAAACGCCTGCACGAGGAAGCGGAAGACCTGCCGGAAGATGGGCTTGTATGCTACATTAACGGGCCGATTGTTTTTGCCAATACGGAGCGCCTGGAGGAGATACCAAAAAAAGCCAAGCGTTACGGCTATGTGTATTTTTCCATGCGTGGCGTGCCGGATATAGATATTAGTGGTGTACAGGAATTTGCCAAAATTGTGCAGGAAATGAAGGACGCCGGCAAAAAGATTTACCTTTGCAGTTTGCAGGACGAAGCAATGGAAATGCTCAAGCGCGGCGGCGTATACGATATGATTGGGCAGGACGCAGTTTACTGGAGCGTGGAACGCGCGCTGCTGCACAGGCATTAAGCGTTTTAACATAAATTTACGAAAGAGGCGTAACAATGAAGGATTTTTTACTGGTGGATTTTGAGTTTACAACATATACCAAGCCGGTTGGGCGGCCGCGCGGATTTTTTTCGGAAATTATTGAAATTGGCGCGGTTAAGCTTACTGGTGTGGAATTAAAAGAGGACGGCAAAATACAGAATTTTGTAAAGCCGCATTTTTACCCCAAGCAGGCTAAAGACAGTATGGATTTTTGCATGATTACCGAAAAGGACATGAAAAAAGGCATTGAATATCCGGAAATGGTGGCGAAGCTGGCGGAAATTTACGAAGCCGGGCAGACTTATTTTGTTGCCTGGGGCACGGAAGATTACAAAGTTTTAAACACCGGCTGCGAGCGCCATAAAATAGAAAATCCGGTTCAGTATGAAGATTACCTTGACCTTGCCGAAGCCTATAAACTGTGGAAGGGCGATGAGCTGACGACAGGACTAAAGCGTGCAACAGAAGAGCAGCAGGTTGATACCGCAGGCTTGTGGCACACAGCGTATGACGATGCCGCGAATACTGGCAAGCTGCTGATAAAAATGCTGGAAAAAGGCTGGACTCCGGAACTTTATTTTGAACAAAAAACTGCTTACGAAGCAGAAAAGGAGAAACAGCGGCAACCCCATGAAAGATAAAATTTAAGCAACTGAATATTTCAGACTAAACCATAAAAAACGTATTGCAGATTTTGTGCAATACGTTTTTTTATGCCTTAAAGCGGCATTTAGCAACGTCTGATGAAAATAATTGGTTAAACTTTGGTAAAAAATTAAAAATGAATATTACGCATCACGCAACAAACGGATTAGCACAAACGACGCTGCCGCGCTAACCTACCGGTAGGGAAAAGTTTCCACAAGACCAGAAAAAGTTTTGTCACACGCAAACTGAAATGTCTTGCAGGGGGGTAAAGATGTGGTATAATTTCGGTAATGCAAAATATATAATACAATATAAAATAGTCGGTGTTAAATGAGGAATAAAGTTAAAAGGCATTGGCTCAAATAATTTGTACCTTAATATTGCTAAAAGAACTTGTTAATTTATTGAATATTATAAAATCCTTGATATAGGAATTGAAAATAAAAAATACCGATAACAGCCGAAAAATGATAGTAATGCGTGATTGTGGATTTGAGATAAAAGCAGAAACTATAAAAATATATCCGTTTAAAGTACGGGCAGAAAGAAATTCTGAAATTTTACGCTTATATAACGAAGAAAATCTATCGCAGGCATTTTTGGCAGATTTTTTTCGCATATCGCAGCCATCGGTATTACTGATAGTGAATGGCAAGGAAAAATAATTTGAATATTAAAACTGATTAAACCGCAGTATTACTGCGTTTAATAAAAGTGCCTCCGGCAGCTATCGGCAAAAGCCAGTTACCCAAAGGGACACTGAATATTATAAGTAACTGTCCGCAGAAAAAATAAGGCTGTCCAATCTTTCCCATACAATTCTGCGGGCAGATGCTTTATAAAACTGAAATGATGTTAAAACATTGTTTCAGTACAAGGACTTTGTAAAAATTTGCAAAGTTACTGATGAAAAGATGAAAGGAAGAGTATGTATGAAAACAAAATTAACTTTAAGTGCTTTAATGGCTTGCCTGATTGTTGGTAATGCAGGTTTTGCAGCTCCAATAGAGTATCATAAACCAGTATTAGGAACAATTACTGATGATATAAATATTGTTAGTACACAAAATAAAGGTGGAATTGTATTAAGAAATCCTGAAGGAAGTTTAACTGGCAATAAGATTAATATTGATTTAAAATCAAAAGGTACTGTTGGTGTTGTTGCGGGAACCAGTCGTACTTCTAATCCGGTTTTGAATTTAGGTGATAAGGATTCTACCGATATAATTACTATTAATGTAGTAGATACGAGTACTAGTGCATCACCGGATTTTGCCAGAGGACTTTGGGCAACTGGTACAAATACCGCTGATTGGTTTTTTGGAGATTATAGTGGTAAACTTAATGTTAATGGTAAATCATTAATAATAACAGGTTATTCTGAAAATGGTGCAGTATATGGCATACATGCACAAAATAATACAACTAGTGAACAAAACACAGATAATTTAGCTACTATCAATATTAATACTGATAATACTTATATTGATGTTAGTACAGGTGAAAATGCTTTGGGGGAAGGTGATGCGATAGTAGCAATGTCCCAAGGTATTGTAAATATTAATAGTAACCTTGTAGTTAATGCAGATAATGCAATAGTTGCTCGTGGTGGTGCTATCGTAAACATTAATAAAGATGGAACAAAAACAACACAATTAAACGGTGATATCAATTTTAATTATAATGGTCCTACTTCTGGTACAACGGTGGATGCTGATGTTACAGTAAATTTAACAGGCGCAGATTCATATTGGAATGGCAATAGTACAGTTACATGGGACTATGAAGCTAATACTAAACCGAATGATGATATGTTAAAAGTAAAAGATTTTAAATTAACTGTTGCTGATGGGGCACAATGGAATCCTAATAAGATAGATAGAACAGATGGAACATATGTAGATAAGGGGAAAGACTATGTTACTGGTGGAGCTTATCTTGCTTTGAATAATCTTACTTTAAATGATGGTATTGTAAATCTTGAAAAAATGGGTAACCAGACTTTAAAAATTGAGAATGTTTCAGGTAATGGCGGTATTGTAAATGTTGCAAGCAGTGATAACAAATTGGAATTTACTGAATCCAACAATGTTGATACTTTAACTGTTGCAGCAACTGAAAGTTATGCAGAACAGCTTGTACAAAATGACATGGCAGAAAGTTTGCAAAATCTTGCTAATCAGGTTGTGGATACTTCTGTAAGCGGTGAAGGCAAATCTGCTGCTACCGATGTGTATTTTAGCGAAACTTCTGTAACCGGTATTACTACTGCTAAACTCGACGAAAATGGCAATGTCCTTTTAAATACTGTTAACGAAAGAGTTAATACATCCAACGACGCAATCAGCAATATGGCAAGCATTGCGTACATGGCATGGCGTGCCGAAAACAATGACATGAACAAACGCCTTGGCGAACTGCGCGACAGCAAAGGTGAACATGGCATTTGGGCACGTATGGTACGTGGCGAAAGCGAATATGAAAGCATAAAAAATCAGTATAATACCTATCAATTAGGTTATGATGAAAAACTGAGTACTAATCCTAACTGGACTGTTGGTGCTGCATTAAGCTATACCGAAGGCGATAGCGGATTTAACGGCGGCAGCGGAGAAAATAAACATACCGGTTTTGCTGTATATGGCAGTTATTTAAATGATGATGGCAGCTTTATTGACTTAATTGCTAAATATGCTCGTCTTGACCATGAATTTGACGTACTTGGCGGTGCAGGAAGCGGCGATTATGAAACCAATGGTTACAGCGTAAGTGCTGAATATGGCAAACGCTTTAAACAGAGCAATGGCATGTGGATTGAACCGCAGGTAGAATTAACTTATGGCAAAATTGGCAGTGCAAATTACAAAACCAGCGAAGGAGTATCTGTTCGTCAGGACGGCATGGAGAGCCTTGTTGGACGTGTAGGTTTTGCACTTGGTAAAGATTTCGAAAAGGGCAATGCTTATGTACGTGCTTCTTACCTGTATGATTTTGAAGGCGAAACTGATATCAGCTTTACCAAAGGCAATGTAACCCGCGGCTTTGAACAAGACCTTGGCGGCGGCTGGTTTGAAGTTGGCGTAGGCACCAACATTAACCTCAGCGACGCAACACATGTATATCTTGATGTAGAAAAAACTTACGGCGGCGATGTAGCAACCCCGTGGCAGTGGAATGTTGGTGTAAGATATAGCTTTTAATTAATTTCGAGAACATTGCTTGATAGCTAATTTGTGCAAAAACGCGTCTGGTTTTTTACCGGGCGCGTTTTTATGTGCCTGGCAAACTGTTTAATTGTGGTTTTGACAATAAATTTTTGAATAATTTTGTGATAATTTTGTAATGACGGTATAAAATATTAGATGGCAGTTATTATAAAATTTGCGCAGCTGTCTTTTTAACCTACCACAAAAATTGCTGATAAAGTGATTTTTGTGGTATAATTTATTATTAGAGATTTTTGGAGGTAAGTATGATTTCAGATAAAAATTTTGTTAATGCCGCTGAGGGAAAAACTTATTTTATCCTCAATTACGGCTGCCAGATGAACGAAAGCGATGCCGAGCACTATGCCGGGCAGCTGGAGGAAATGGGCTATGCCAAAGCGGACGATTTTCATAATGCGGATATTATCGTTGTTAATACCTGCTGCGTGCGCGAAAGCGCGGAAAAACGCATTTTGGGCAAAATCGGCGAACTGAAGCGCGTTAAGGAAAACCATCCGGGGCAGGTTATCTGCGTGGCAGGCTGCATGGCGCAGAAAGACGGCGAAAAGCTTATTAAAAAGCATCCGCAGATTGACCTTTTAATAGGCACCGCGCATGTAAACAGCTTTAAGGAAATTCTTACAGATTTTCTGGCGGACAAAGGCGGCCGCATTTATGACGATATGATAATTGCTGACAGTGAGTTTGAAGGCAACCGCGTGCGCCAGAGCGGGTTTTCGGCGTGGATACCAATTATGTACGGCTGCAACAATTTCTGCACTTACTGCATAGTGCCTTATGTGCGCGGGCGCGAGCGCAGCCGCAGCATTGAAAACATTGTGGAAGAAGTTGAACAGGCAGTGGCAAACGGCTACAAGGAGTTTACCCTGCTTGGGCAGAACGTAAATTCCTACGGCAAGGATTTTGGCGAAAAGGGCATGTTTGCCAAACTTCTGCGCCGCGTAAACGATGTGCCCGGCGTGGAGCGCATCCGCTATATGACAAGCCATCCGCGCGACATGGGTGAGGACGTTATTCAGGCGGTTGCGGAATGTGAACATATCTGCGAAAACTTCCACGTACCGTTTCAGGCAGGCTCCAGCCGCATTTTAAAATTGATGAACCGCGGCTACACGCGCGAACAGTACCTTGAACTTGTGAAAATGATTCGCCGCTATGTGCCGGATGCCGCTGTTACAACCGATATAATTGTGGGCTTCCCGGGTGAAACGGAAGAAGATTTTGAAGAAACGCTTTCTCTTGTGAAAGAGGTTGGCTTTGACGCCGCCTACACCTTTATTTACAGCAAGCGCAGCGGTACGCCTGCCGCCAAAATGGAAGGGCAGGTGCCACTGGATGTTAAAAAAGCGCGCCTTAACCGTTTAATGGCAGTGCAGAACGAAAACAGCCTGAAGCGCAACGAAGAAATGGTTGGCAAAACCTACGAGGTGCTTGCCGAAGGGCCGAGCGCCAATAACCCCAATGTATGGAGCGGCAGGACGCGCACCAATAAACTCGTGCTGTGGCCCACGGAAGGGCGCACTTTTACGGCAGGGCAGAAGGTTAACGTAAAAATCTGCAATGCGCAGACTTGGCTTGTGAAAGGACAGGCAGAATAAAATGGCTGCAAACTATACGCCTATGGTGCAGCAGTATCTGGAAGTTAAACGCCAGCATCAGGATGAACTGCTGTTTTTCCGTTTGGGCGATTTTTACGAAATGTTTTTTGACGATGCCTTAACGGCGTCGCGCGAACTGAATATTACTTTAACCGGGCGTGCCGCGGGACTTGAAGAACGCATACCCATGTGCGGCGTGCCATACCACAGTGTTGACGGCTACATTGCCAAACTGATAAAAAAAGGCTACCGCATTGCCATTTGCGAGCAGGTGGAAGACCCCAAGCTTGCCAAAGGCATTGTAGAGCGCAAGGTTATAAAAATTATTACGCCGGGCACGGCTCTAAACGAGCAGCTTTTGGACGACAAGCATAACCGTTTTCTGGTGTTTTTACAGCAGGATGGAGCGCGTTTGTGCCTTGTGGCGGCAGATATTTCTACCGGCGAGTGCCAGTGGTTTACCGGCGAAGGCAGCGAAATGCTGAGCGCGGTACAGGAGCAGCTGTTCCGCATTCAGCCGGCGGAAGCGGTGGTATACAGCGGCATTGAAGGCTGGGAAAAACTGGAAGCATGGCTGAAGGCAAAGCTGCCGGAATGTGCAATATCTTTCTACCAGGAAGAAAACGAAAATGCCGATTATTTTGCCGCACATTTTGCTGACAGCGAATACGGTGGCGACGCCCTTGTACACAGTGCGGCAGAGCATATGCTGCGCTATCTGCACAGCACTGTTAAAGCAGATTTAACGCATATAAACCGCTTAACGCGCATAGCCGTGGAAAAATTTATGAACCTTGACGCTACCGCCATCCGTAATCTGGAGCTTGTAAAAAACATGCGTGACGGCACTAAGCGCGGCACGCTTTTGGATGTGCTTGATTTTACAGTAACCAGCATGGGTGCGCGCAAGCTCCGCAGCTGGATTGAGTGCCCGCTTTTGGATTTGGCGCAGATAAATGCGCGCCAGCAGGCAGTGAAGGAGCTTTTGGAAAATTTGCAGCTGCGTACCGGCCTTGCGGAAGAAATGAAAAAAGTTTTCGATTTGGAACGCATTATTTCCCGCATCGAAGTAGGCAGCGCCAACGCCCGCGATTTGGTAGCCCTGCGCAGTTCGCTTGCCGTGCTGCCGGGCATAAAAGAGCTTTTTAACAATGCGTCAAGCCGCCTGCTTGCGCATCTTGCCTCCGGCATCCACTTGCATCAGGAAATTTACGTTACTCTGGCAGCGGCGATTGTGGACGAGCCGCCGTTTTCCGTACGTGAAGGCGGCATGATACGCACCGGCTTTGATTTGGAACTGGACGAGCTGCACAGCATTGCCAGCGACAACAAAACATGGATGCAGAATTTTGAGCAGCGCATTAAAGAAGAAACCGGCATTAAAACCTTAAAAGTAGGCTACAACAAGGTTTTCGGCTATTATATCGAAGTCAGCAAGGGGCAGTCGGCTTCCGTGCCGGATTATTTTGTGCGCAAGCAGACCCTTGTTAACGCCGAGCGCTACATTGTGCCGGAACTGAAGGATTTTGAGAACAAAATTTTAAGCGCCAAAGAAAAAATCGAACAGCTTGAATATTATATTTTTAACAATCTGCGCGAGCAGATACGCGCCAAAATACCGGAGATACAGGAAACCGCGCGCGCACTGGCCAATATCGACGTGCTGGTTTCGCTGGCAGAAGCGGCGTTTAAATATAACTATATTAAGCCGGAACTGAACAACCGCAGCGAAATACGTATCCTTGACGGGCGCCACCCGGTTGTGGAGCGCCTTTTGGAGCGCGATATTTTTGTGCCCAACGATACCAACTTAAACAGCACGGACGAGCGCATGATTATCATTACCGGGCCGAACATGGCAGGCAAATCGACCTATATGCGCCAGGTTGCGCTTTTAACGCTGATGACGCAGATGGGCAGCTTTATTCCTGCGCGGCAGGCCAGCATTTGCCCGGTAGACAAGATTTTTACCCGCGTAGGCGCCAGCGACGACCTTGCCACGGGGCAAAGCACCTTTATGGTGGAAATGAACGAGGTGGCGCAGATTTTAAAATACGCCACCAGAAACAGCCTTATTATTCTGGACGAAGTGGGACGCGGCACCAGTACCTTTGACGGTATGAGCATTGCCCGCGCCGTTATGGAATACATTCACGAAAAAATTAAAGCCAAAACGCTGTTTGCCACGCATTACCATCAGCTTATTGAGCTGGAAAACATTATGGAGGGCGTAAAAAATTACAGCGTTGCGGTTAAGGAACGCGGCAACGATATTGTATTTTTGCGCCGCATTGTGCGCGGCGGCAGCGATAAAAGCTACGGCGTACATGTTGCACGTCTGGCAGGGCTGCCGAAGAAGGTTCTTGAACGTGCGAACGAATTTTTAAAGGAATACGACAGCGAAGGGCCGAAGCAGGCGCAGCCGGCACAGCAGCAGGACGGCGGCATGATGGGTTCGCTGTTTGGAAGTGCTTTGCAGCAGCGCCTTGCCAATATGGATGTTATGAGCATGACGCCCATTGAGGCTATGAACACATTATATAAATTGCAGGAGGAGGCTAAGCGCGAAGGAGGTGCTTTATGACCGTAAGCGCAGAAGTAAAGCTTTTAGACCAGAACACTGCCAACCAGATTGCTGCCGGTGAAGTTGTTGAAAAACCGGCTTCGGTAGTTAAGGAGCTTGTAGAAAATGCCCTTGACGCCGGTGCCGGAAAGATAGACGTTACAATTTTTGAAGGCGGCACGCAGTATATCCGCGTGGCGGACGACGGCAGCGGCATGACGGAAGCCAATGCAAAACTTGCGGTGCTGCGCCACGCAACAAGCAAAATCCGCGCGGCGGAAGATTTAATGAGCCTGCATACGCTGGGCTTCCGCGGCGAGGCTTTGCCTAGTATTGCGTCCGTAAGTAATTTTCAGCTGTTAACGCGCCCGGCGGATGAGGAGTTTGCGACAAGCATCCGCATTGACGGCGGCGAGCAGACCGAATGCCAGCAGACCGGCGGACAGGCGGGCACAACGGTTATTGTGGAGAACCTGTTTTTTAACGTGCCGGCACGCCGCAAGTTTTTGCGCACCAATGCAACGGAAGGCCGCTATATTAACGAACTTTTAACGCGGCTTGCGCTTTCGCGCCCGGACGTGCGCTTTAAGCTTGTAAGCAACGATAAAGAGGTGTTGAGCACGCCCGGCAACGGCAGTTTGTTTGACGCCATTACCGCCCTGTATGGCAAAAAAGTAAGTTACGAACTTTTAAAAGTGGATTTTACCGGCACTGACGTAAAAATTACGGGCTATATCGGTAAGCCTACACTGTTAAAAGGCACGCGCCAGTGGCAGACATTTATGGTTAACGGCCGCATTATCAACAACCGCATGATGAGCAAGGCGATTGACCATGCTTATCAGTCGCAGGTGCCGAAAAGCGGCTTTCCCTTTGCCGTGCTGATGGTGGAGGTTGATACGCACACCATTGACGTTAACGTGCATCCGCAGAAAAGCGAAATAAAATTCAGCGATGACAGCGTAATTTATAAAGCCATGTATAAGGCGCTTACAGACGCTTTAACAAAACCTATGAGCGCTAGGCCACAGCAGGCGCTTGACCTTTTGCCGGACAGCGAGCTTGCGGTGTTTAAGCCGGTGGGGCAGGGCATTATTACGGACGGTATGCCGCTGCCGAAGCAGCAGAGCGTGCCGAAACCGGCACCGGTGCAGCAGCCAAAGCCTGCTTACGCAGATATTTTTAAAACAGCTCCGGCACATGAGCCGCAGCCTGAACCCGTGCAGAGCGAAGTGTGGAAACAGGTGGAATATACATACACTCCGCCTAAAACGGAGCCTGTTTATACCATTAACGAAGTGCGCGAGGAGTTTAAAAAGCAGGACGAAGTTAGCGCTAACGTTATAGGTTTGACCGATACGAACAACGAAACGGAAAGCATCTGGCCGATTGGGCAGGTTGATAAAACCTTTATTATTGCCCAAAGCGAAGACACGCTGTATTTAATTGACCAGCACGCCGCGCACGAGCGCATTTTGTACGATAAATTTGTTAACGCGCACAACAACATACCGGCGCAGACCATGCTGATGCCGCTGTATATTGATGTTACCGCGCACGATACGGAAATTATCGAAAAGCACCGTGAAGATTTTTCGCGCCTCGGCGTGGATATAGAACCGGCCGGTGAAGCGCTTTTAAGGGTTTCCAGCCTGCCTGCCGATATAAAGGCGGACGGTGCGGAAGATTTTATCCTCGAGATAACCAAAATGCTGAGTGAGATGAAAAACATCAGCCCGAGCGATTTGCGACAGAACATGCTGCACATGATGGCTTGCAAGGCGGCGATAAAAGCAGGCGAGGTGCTGAATATGCGCCAGATGCGCCAGCTGATTATTGATTTGTGCAATACGGAGCATCCGTTTACCTGCCCGCACGGACGCCCGTGTATGATAGAAATAAGCTCGGCAGAGCTTTATAAAATGTTTAAACGCACATGATGCAGCAGAAATTTGCCGTAACGGCAGGGCGCAACAGCGGGCTGCAGTGGCAGGCGCGCGCCTGGGCACAGGGGTTTGGCGTGCCGTATCTGCGCCGCGGGCGCAGCGGCAGTTTGGAAGAACTGTGCCAAAAACACAACGTAAGCGCGCTTTTGGTGGCAACAAAGCTTGGTCCGCAGGTGTTTACGGAAGAAGGCAGGTTCTTTTTTCACCCCAGCATGGCCGATTTGCGCTTAAAACACGTTGCCGCTGGTGAAAGCGACCACTTAATAGAAGCGCTGGCCTTAAAACCGGGCATGAAGGTGCTGGACTGCACTTTGGGGCTTGCCAGTGATGCGATAGTTGCAAGCTATGCCGTGGGCGCTGCGGGCAAAGTGGTGGGCGTGGAAGCATCGCCGCTGCTTGCTTTTGTTGTGGCACGCGGCCTTGCCTGCTATGAAGCCGGCAGGCAGGATGTTGACGCTGCCATGCGCAGAATAAAAGCTGTACACGCCAGGGCGGATGATTATTTGCAGAATGTGCCGCCGGACAGTTTTGACGCGGTTTATTTTGACCCTATGTTCCGCTTCGGCGTAAAAACTTCGGCTAACATGAAGCCGCTGCGGCCTCTGGCCTACGAAAAGGAAATTGACGCAGAGATAATAGAGTCGGCGCTGAAAGCCGCACCGCGCGTTGTAATTAAAGAGCGCAGCGAAAGTTTTCTGCGCGGCCTGGGCTGTACGGAAATTCAGGGCGGCAGGTACAGCCGAGTAAAATACGGAATTATCAGGAGATAGTTATGAAAAAGCAAATAGCCGTTATTCTCGGCCCTACGGCAACGGGCAAAAGCCACTGCGGCATAGCCCTTGCCCAAGAGCTGGACGGCGAAATTATATCGGGCGACTCAATGCTCGTATACCGCGGCATGGATATTGGCACTGCCAAGCCTACGGCGGAGGAACTGGCGCTTGTGCCGCACCATATGGTGGATATTCTGCCGCCGGAAGCCTCGTTTAACGTGGTTGATTTTAAAGAGCGCGCCGAAAGGCTGATTGAAGAAATCACCGCGCGCGGCAAACTGCCAATTATAGTTGGCGGCACGGGGCTTTACATTAAGGCGCTGCTTGAAGACTACAAGTTCAGCTCCAAAGGTGAAGATTCCGCACTGCGCGCGGAGCTTGAAGCACTTCTGGCTGAACAGGGCAAAGAAGCGCTTTATGCAAGGCTTGAAAAATCTGCACCGGCAGAAGCCGGAAAAATAGATATTAACAATACGCGCCGTGTGATACGCGCTATTGAAGCCGCCGAAAGCGGGGACGACCTTTCGCACAGCAAAAGCGAAGAACTTGTTTATGACGCCGCCGTTTTTGGTCTGCGCATGGAACGCAGCGTACTGTATGAGCGCATTAACCGCCGCGTGGATATTATGCTGGAGCAGGGGCTGATAGAAGAAACGCGCCGCCTGCTTGAAGAAGGCGTGCCGGAATCGGCGCAGTCCATGCAGGCTATCGGCTACCGGCAGACAGTGCTGTATTTAAAGGGTGAGTGGGATAAGGCTGCCGCCGTTGACAAAATTAAACAGGCAACGCGCAATTTTGCCAAAAGGCAGTTTACATGGTACAAAAAAATGCCGTATGTAAAATGGTTTAACCTTGACGCAGAACCCAATTACGAAAATGTTACGGCAGAAATGATTAAAACAGTTGTAGAAAAGTTTAAGATAGGTTAAAATTATAACAATAATAAAATTATGGAGGGGCTGTAAATGACCATGAACAATGCAAAACCGGCTATGAATTTGCAGGACAGCTTTTTAAACCATGTCAGAAAGGAAAACCTTGGCGTAATTATTTACCTTGTGAACGGTTTCCAAATCAGGGGGCTGGTACGCGGGTTTGATAATTTTACCGTTATTATAGAAAACGAAGGCAAGCAGCAGCTTGTTTATAAGCATGCCATTTCTACAATTTCCCCGGCGGCAAACATTACAATTATGCAGCCGGAAAGACGTGAGCAACAATAAAAAGCTAAGAAAAACGGCGCTGTGGCGTTGTTTTTCTTTATATAGGGTATTTTTATGATAGGCAGGATGCAGCTTTTTTTGGAATATTTAACAGTGGAACTTGGCCTTTCGGCAAATACCAGGCAGGCGTACGAGCGTGATTTGCGCCTGTTTTGCAAAACGCTTGGCTTTAAAAACAGTGACGCGCTGGTTAACGTAAATCGTGAGCAGATAATCGGGTATATGACGCAGCTGAAGGAAAAAGGCCTTGCTGCGGCAACCATTGCGCGCAAGCTGGCAGCCATTAAGGCGTTTTACCGTTTTATGACTGCCGAAGGCTATATGGACGCCAACCCGGCAGAAGTTGTTGAAGCAGGTACCAAAGGCATTAAGCTGCCGCGCGTTTTAAGCGAGAACGAAGTTGTGCGCCTTTTAAACCAGCCCGATATAACAACGGCAGAGGGCTTTCGTGACCGCACGATGCTTGAAGTGCTGTACGCTACCGGCATGCGCGTTTCCGAACTTATTAACCTTACTTTGGAACGCGTTGATTTAAACATGAAGTATATCATTGCGTTCGGCAAGGGCAGCAAAGAGCGTATTGTGCCGCTTGGTTCTGTTGCGGCGGAATTTTTGCAGCAGTACCTTGAAAAAGTACGCCCAAAACTTACGCATGCAGGCAGAAACACCAACATAGTTTTTCTGGCTTTCGGCGGGCATGAACTTACGCGGCAGCGCTTTTGGCAGATTATCCGCGCATACGGCAGAAAAGCAAACATCAACAAAGCGCTTACCCCGCATATTCTGCGCCATTCGTTTGCCACGCATCTTTTGGATAACGGTGCCGACCTGCGCAGCGTGCAGGAACTTTTAGGGCATTCGGATATTTCCACAACGCAGATTTACACGCATTTAACCAATAAACGCCTGCGCGATATTTACGCAAAAGCCCATCCGCGGGCCTGATTAAAGGAGGACATTATGGCTAAAAGAGGCAGGAGCAAAAAATCTTCCAACTGGTTTACCGTTCTTTTGCTGGCAGTGGTTTTGCTCGCTGCCGTGGCGGCGGGAATTTATTATGCTTCCTCGCGTTCCGAAAAGGATGTTGAAAACACGGGCATTACCGGTCCGTCGCAGATAGAATTGCTGGAGGAATCAAAATCGGCGCAGAAGGCCGTTGACGATATTCTGCTGACCCGTGACAACTGGCAGCTTACCGATAACGGACGCAGCAGCCAGAAGGAAAAACAGCGCTCCGGCGCAGAAGTAATCTGGAACAAGCGTGAACTGGCCATCGGCGTTCCGCGCGATACCCAGCTGCGTGACGCTGCAAACTGGCTTGCAGGCAAGATTGAAGGCAGCAAATTAAAAACCGTCCGCATGGAAGAAACAACCTATAACGACTGGGATTCCGTAAGGCTTGATATTGCCATCAGCACCAAAGCCGGTGAAGGGACCAAAGAATTTGTTACGGATACGGTTTATTTTTACCATAACCTTAATTTGGATAAGCCTGATAAGGATATTAAAAAGGAGCAAACCACAACACGCAGCCACCACGGCAGGCTTGCCGTAATAATTGACGACTGCGGTTATGATGTAGACCTGGTGCAGCGCCTTGTAAATTTGCGCGCTCCGTTCAGTTTTGCCATTATTCCGTACCGCGATTTCAGCAGTGATTCGCTGCATGTAATTAACGGCGGCGGCCAGGTTGCCATGCTGCATCTGCCAATGGAGCCGATGAACGCTTCGGCAATGAGCGAGGGAAAAAGCACGGTGCTTACCAGCATGGATGACAAGCGCATTATGCAGCTTACCGGCGAACTGATTAACAGCCTGCCGGGCATCAGCGGCGTAAACAACCATCAGGGCAGCAAGGCAACGAGCGATGAACGCACCATGCGCGCCGTTTTAAAAGAAATTAAACGACAGGGGCTGTTTTTTGTAGACAGCAACACCTATGCCAAATCGCTGGGCGATAAACTGGCGGCAGGCATGGGCGTACCGACAGGGCGCAACAATATTTTCCTTGACAACAGCACTAACGAGGACGAAATAATTAAAAAAATCTGGCAGGCTGCGGCCATTGCCGATAAATACGGCAGCGCCATTGCCATTTGCCATGCGCGCCCGCATACCGTTAACGCCTGGGAGCAGGTTATAGACGAGGTTAAGGCTTCGGGGCTGAAACTGGTGCCTGTCACAGAAGTTTTACATTAATGGCTTATATGGTATTTGAAAGTTAATCTTAAAATTGTTATAATATTTAATAGGGCTTTGCCTTAAATGTTTTGCAGTGTTTTGTTTTATGAAATGAAGGAGGACACAAATTATTATGAAAACAGCTTTTTTAATGACAGCACTGACCGTGCTTTTAGTGCTTATCGGCGATTATTTCGGCGGTTTGCAGGGCATGATTGTGATGCTCAGCTTTTCGGTAATCATGAACTTTTATGCTTACTGGAACAGCGACAAAATGGTGCTGAGACATTACAATGCGCGCGAAGTTGACGCACAGTCTGCGCCGGCATTATATAAAATGGTGCAGGAGCTTGCCCGCCGCGGCAACCTGCCGATGCCGAAGGTATATATTATCGACAGCCCGGTGCCGAATGCTTTTGCTACCGGCCGCAACCCGGAACACGCTGCGGTTGCCGTAACAACGGCGCTGTATGACGTGCTTGACAAACGCGAAATTGCCGGTGTGCTCGGCCACGAACTGAGCCACGTTAAGCACAATGATATTTTAATAAGCACCATTGCGGCTACCATGGCCGGTATTATTACAACCATTGCCCAGTGGGGCATGTTCCTCGGCGGCGGACACAGCGACGACGAGGGCAACAACGGCGGCAACTTTATCGTTACTCTGCTGATTATGATTCTGGCGCCTATCGCTGCGGCTTTAATTCAAATGGCGGTATCCCGCTCACGCGAATACATGGCTGACGAAGGCGGCGGCGAGCTCAGCGGTGACCCGGATGCACTGGCTGACGCGCTTTTAAAAATTGACGCTTATGCACAGCGCCGCACCATGCCGGGCGCAACCGAAGCTACGGCGCATATGTTTATAGTTTGCCCGTTCAGCAGAAAAACCATGCAGCAAATGTTCAGCACTCACCCCAGCACCGAAGAACGTGTAGCGCGTCTGCGCGAACAGGCTGCCGAAATGAGAAAACACGGAGGCCGTTAAAATGGATAAAAAAACCAAACTGGCGTGGCTTAAAAGATATTCGGAAACAAACGCTGTTTCCGGCTTTGAAGCACCCATGAAAGAACTTTTGCAGGAACGCCTTGCAGGTAAAGCGGAAGTAAGTTATGATAAACTTGGAAGCGTAGTATTCACCAATGCTTCGGCAGATGAAAACGCGCCGAAAATTATGCTGGCAAGCCATATGGATGAAATTGGTTTTATGGTTAAGCATATTACCAAAGAAGGCTTTTTAAAATTCGTCTGCCTCGGCGGCTGGTGGGAGCAGGTTATGCTTGGCCAGCGCGTTACCGTACACGGCAGCAAAGGCGATTTGGTGGGCGTTATCGGCAGCAAGCCGCCCCACATTTTAACGCCGGAAGAACGCACCAAAGTAGTGCAGAAACGCGATATGTATATTGATATCGGCGTTAAGGATGAAAAAGAAGCGCGCAAATTTGGCGTGTTTGAAGGCTGCCCGGTTACGCCGTATGCCGAAATGGCAGTTATGGCCGACGGTAAAACACTGCTTGGCAAAGCTTGGGATAACCGTATCGGCTGCGCTGTAATGGCTGACGTTATGGATAAACTGGCAGGTAAAAAACACGGCAACACTGTTTACGGCGTGGCAACCGTTCAGGAAGAAGTTGGCCTGCGCGGCGCGCAGACCAGCGTTAATCTTTTAAAACCGGACGTTGCCTTTGTTATTGATACCTGCGTTGCAGGCGGCACGCCGGGCGTTGCAGATGATGTTGCGCCTGCCAAAATAGGCGAAGGCATTGCCATTACGATTTTTGATGCAGGCATGATTCCGAATACTGCCCTGCGCGATTTTGCGGCAAAGGTTGCCAAAGATTTAAAAATACCCACGCAAATCAGTATTTCCGAAGGCGGCGCTACCGACGGCGGACGTATTCATCTGCACGGGGACGGCGTTTTAACCTTAACCTTCAGCATACCGACGCGCTATATTCACAGCCATCAGTCCATTATTCATCTGGACGATTATGAAGGCGCGGTAGAACTTATTACCGCAATGATTGAAAAACTGGACAGCAAAAAATACCAGGAACTTTTAAAAGGCTAAAATCGTTTAACGATTTAGTATAAAAATTATAATTAAGAAGAATAGGAGCGATTTTTAATGCAGCAAACTCTCGTACTTGTAAAACCTGATGGAGTAAGAAAAAATCTTATCGGTGAAATCATTTCCCGTTTTGAACGCCGCGGCCTCAAAGTTTCCGCTTTGAAACTTGTTAAAATGACCGAAGCTCAGGCTAAATTCCATTATGCTGAACATGAAGGCAAACCCTTCTTCGGCGAACTGGTTGACTTCATCACCTCCGGCCCGGTTGCCGCTATGGTAATCTCCGGCGAAAACGCTATTAAAGCAGTACGCGGCCTGATGGGCGCTACCAACCCGCTGGAATCCGTACCCGGTTCCATCCGCGGCGATTTCGCACTGTCTATCGGTGAAAACATTGTTCACGGCAGCGACAGCGAAGAATCCGCAGCTCGCGAAATCAACAACTTCTTCAAACCCGAAGAAATTTACTAAGATTAAAAGAGAGATTGTTCCGGAAGGATGGTGGCAGCATGACTAAAGCAGCGGTTTATACAAGAACTGGCGATAAAGGCACTACCGGCCTTTATACCGGTGAACGCGTTTCCAAGCACAGCTTGCGCGTGGAAGCATACGGTACGGTAGATGAAATTACTTCGGCACTGGGCCTGGCCCGTGCTACGGTAACAAGGCAGGATGTAAAAGGTACTATATTAAAAGTTCAGCAGCTTTTAATGTCGCTGATGGCCGATATTGCAAGCATGAATCTGCCGGAGCCCTATATTAAAGAGGAACACGTAAAAATGCTGGAAAGCACCATTGATAAATACGATGCAATGCTTGAGCCGCTGGGGCATTTTATAATTCCAGGCGATACTTTGGGAGCGGCTGCGCTTGATATAGCACGTACTACTACCCGCCGTGCAGAACGCTGCGCACTGCGCCTTGCTGAGGAAGAACCCGTTAACCAGCAGGCTTTGATTGCACTGAACCGTTTGTCTGATTTGTGCTTCATTCTGGCAAGGGTAGAGGCCGAAGTAGGCAATAAATAATAATAAGTTTGGCAGGCCGCCGCTTGTATTTAACGGCGGCTTTTTCTTTTTGCAGGGGGTTATATATTGAAAAACTGGAAAATTATATTGGCAATTTTAACTGCCAATGTTGTTTTTATGTCGGCAAGTTATACAATGCTGATACCGTTTTTACCGATGTATCTGGTGCGCGAGCTTGGCGTAAGCCAGAGCGAGGTTACCATGTGGTCGGGCGTGGTATTTTCGGTTACCTTTTTAATCGGCGGCATTATGGCGCCGGTATGGGGTAAAATGGCCGATACCCACGGCAAAAAGCCCATGGCGATACGCAGCGGCCTGGGGCTTGCGTTATCATACTTGTTGGGCGGTATGGTTACAAGCCCGGAACAAATGGTTGGCGTGCGCGTTTTGCAGGGGTTTGCTGCCGGGCTGTGGTCGGTGTGCCTTGCCATTGCCACTTCTTCGGTACCTGTCGGTAAATTAGGTATGAGCCTTGGCATACTGCAGTCCGGCTTAACGGCAGGCAATGTAATCGGCCCGTTGATAGGCGGCGTGCTGGCTTCCATGTTCGGCATGCGCACTTCGTTTTATCTGGGCGGTGCGGTGCTGTTTATGATAACGCTGGTGTTCTGGTTCTATATTCCCGAACCGCCGGGAAGCAAGGCTTCCAAAGAGGAAGCTGCCAACGAACCTGCAACGGCGCTGTTAAAAAATGCGCCTATCCGCGAAGCGCTTATCTGCTCCGGCATTGTGCAGATGGTAATACTTTTAATTCAGCCGATAATCAGCCTGTATGTGGAAAAACTTTACCACGGCACAGATAACATTATTTTTGTTGCCGGGCTGGTATTTTCTCTGGTGGGCATTGCCAGTGCCATGACGGCGCCGTTTTGGGGGCGATTCGGGCAGAACAGGGGCTTTTACCTGTCGCTGGCACTTTCTTCCGTTTGTGCGGGCGTGGTAATGATTATGCAGTCGGTGCCTTCTTCCTTACTTTTGTTTGCGGCGCTTAATTTTACGGTGGGGCTGTTCTTTGCCGGTATTCAGCCATCCATAAGTGCAATTCTGGCAAACAAAACGGAACGTACGCAGCGCGGGCGCGTATTTGGCATGCTGTTTTCGGCTCAGCAGTTCGGCTCTATGGTTGGCCCCTTAATCGGCGGGCTGATTGCGTCTTTTTTGCCGATGAACAGCCTGTTTGTTATCGGCGGCTGCATTTTGATACTTATTGCGGCATTTATTTATAACAGGCATCGCGGCGAAGCGTTAAATATTTAACTTTTGTTTTTAAACTGTTCCTGCAATTTTTGCAGGGCAGTTTTTATTTTGTGTAAAACCTTAAAATTTTTTTATTTGTATACAGCAATTTTGTTAAAAATGTATTATAATATTATAAGTTTAGTAAAAAAACGGCCTTTTGCAGGCTGAAAAGTCAGGAAGGTTTTACTGCTGATGAGAACAACGTATTTAAAAATATATTTGGATGCTTTGCGCCATAACCTGCGTGCCATACGCGCTTTGGTGCCTAAACATACCGAAACCGTCGCTGTCGTTAAGGCAAATTCGTACGGCTACGGCGCTGTGCAAGTAGCGGCAATGGCCATGGAAGAAGGTTACGAGGCGCTTGCCGTTGCCGTAACAAGCGAAGCAAAACAGCTGCGTGAGGCAGGCTTTAAGTGCCCGATTTACCTTTTGGGGCTTTTAATGCCGGAGGAATACGAAGACGCATTTAATACGGATTCCATCATTCCGGTGTGCGAATCGACCGATTTGCAGCAGCTTGACGAAACGGCGGCACGTTTTGGCAAAACCGCCAGCGTAATGGTAGCTGTAGACAGCGGCATGAACCGTATCGGCGTGCAGGCGGAAGAAGTGCCCGAATTTTTAGAGGGCATTAAAAAATACGCCAACATTACCGTGCACGGCTTTTTTACGCATTATGCCTGCGCTGACGGCGAGAGCCACGAGCACGTAAAACGCCAGATGCAGCGCTTTGAAAGCATGGTAAGGCGCATACCGCAGCCTGAAAAATATGTTTTTACCGCCGCCAACAGCTCAACGACGCTGTATTTTCCGGAATCTTACTACGACGCTGTGCGCCCGGGGCAGATTATTTACGGCTATATGCCCGAAGGCCACGCCGAAACGCAGGAGCGTGCGGCAAAGCTGCCAAAGTTTGAAAGCGCGCTGGGGCTGTTCAGCCGCGTAGTGCATATTCACAAGATTAAGGCCGGCGATACCGTTGGCTACGGCGCAACTTATAAGTGCAATGAAGATACATGGATTGGCACCGTTCCTATCGGTTATGCGGACGGTTATCCACGCTGCCTTTCCAATACCGGCGAAGTTTTAATCGGCGGCAGGCGTTATAAAGTGGCAGGGCGCGTGTGCATGGACCAGCTGATGGTTGACCTTGGCAGCGAAACTGATATTAAAGTTGGCGACGAGGTGGTGCTTATCGGCAGGCAGGGCGATGATGAAATTACCGTAATTGACATTGCAAAACTTGCCAATACCCATCCTGATGAAATTTCCTGCCAGTTAAGCCCGCGCATACCGCGTGTGTACTGCAATAAATACGAAAATTAAAAAGTGAAAATATAAAATGTAAAAATTACACAGTACCGTAAAAGTTATGGATGGCTTTTGCGGTACTGTTTTTTTATATAAAAATACCGCCTGTATTTAACAGACGGTGTAAGCACTGATATTTATTTGCGTATTTTAAAGGTAATGGGTATACTTGCGTAGCAGCGTACCGGCGAGCCGCCGTTGTTTTTTGCGGGGCTGAAACGCCATTTATATCCTGCTGATACGGCGGCATTATCCAAATTAGCATTACCGGAAGAATTAATAAGGGTTACATTCTCAACGTTACCGTTTTGGTCAATTAAAAAGCGTATAACTACCGTACCTTCAATGCCTGCATTGCGCTCGGCAGATGGATAAGCTGGCTGGTAGCTTTTAATAATGCGCGGCGGCACAGCCGGTGACGCCGTAACGCCTGTGCCGCCGCCATAGCCACTGCCTGTGCCAGTACCGTGCCCGCTTCCATGGCCTCCACCACTGCCGCTGCCAGAGCCCGGATCTGTCCCGCTTCCGCGGCCACTGCCGTACCCGGTGCCGGTACCGGCAGAACTGCCCTTGCTTTTTACGGCAGCAGCTTTATGTTTGGAGGATGAGGAGGTAGGAATATCTTTTGATGCTTCCAGAATTGCGTCGTTGTTATCTTGTACTATTTTTTCAACAGAAGTACTTTCTTCATCAGCAGCTCCATCATTTACAATGGCGGCTTCAACTCCGTTGCCGCCTCCGCCACCGCCGCCGAAAAATGTCACTTCAACAATATCTTCGGTATTGGAAGAAAAATGTAATAATCCGGTAAAAGAAATAACCAAAACTATTAAAATATGTATCAGGACAGAGCCAATAAAACCGGCATTGCGCTGTTTCTTTTCATCTGTCATTTTGCTACTCCGTCGGTGGCAAGCCCAAAGCGCGTAATGCCGGTGCCCTTCAGCTTGTCAACAAGTTCAATAACACTTCCGTACTCAATATTTTTTTCTGCTCTTATAACAATTGCAAAATTACTGTTGTTTTTTTGTTCTAATGCAGCCTGCATTAAAAGTGATTGCATATCTGTTTCCTTATCGCCTAGATAAATACTGCCATCACTTTTTAATGTTACTGCAAAAGTCGTTGTTGTATCAGCGCTGGCATTGGCAGCTTGCGGCAATTTAACCGGTATAGTTTTCAAATCAATCATGTACATCGTGCTAAGCATAAAAAACACCAGCAAAAAGAACATAATATCAATCATCGGTATAATATTTAGTTCAGGCACTTTACGGTTTCGCTCCGTGCGCAGTTTCATTTGTGGGCACACCTTCTTTCAGCTTGTAAAAGTGCAGTAGCACAGCGTTCGGCATTTGTAATAATATTATCCATACGGTGCGTAAAATAAGCGTGGAAACAAAGAGAAATAATAGCCACGCACAAACCGCTTGCTGTTGCAATAAGTGCTTCGCCGATACCGCCAGTAATTGCTATCGGCGCGCCCGCCTGAAGATTAAAAATACTAAAAGCACCAATCATGCCGACGATTGTGCCCAAAAGCCCCAGCAGCGGTGATAGCGTAACAATAATGCTTAAATAGTCCAGCTTGTTTTTTAAAAGCGATGTAAAAATATCCAGTTCGTTTTCCAGGTAATCGGCTAAATCTTCTTGGGTTGCGGCATTGCCGGCAGCGCTAAAAACTATTTTAGAAAACTGCCCTGGCGTAACTTTTGCCAAATCCGCAGCGCCCTGCAAATTATTTTGGCTCAGCAAATCGCAGTAATCGTTTTTAAACTTTTCGCCGGAATCCGCAGCCTTATAAAACATAAAACGCTCAATAGCAATAGCAAAAACTGTAAACGAACAAAATAAAAGCGGCCACATTACAAGCCCGCCTTTATGAAAATACATGATTGTTTCCCTGATAAAATCCATTACTAATCCTCCTAAAAATAAATAATGCCTTTCCTGTAGCAGAGAAGGCATAGCAAATAAACTGTTGCTCCTTATCCATATCGCTCGCAGGAACCGGATACCGCAGGTAGTTCTTCTGACTTGGGTTCATCGCAAAATTCGCCTTCCCGGTTTCTCAGTGGCATAAATGGAGTTTGCTCCCCTTACAGCGGCGTGACCGTTCCGGCTTATACCGGATTTTCTATTAAGTGCTTGGCACGCCTGCGGCTGATAATATTAAGATTTATTGAAAGTATAATACTAATAAAATACAAAAGCAATACCCATATGGGTATATTTGATAATAGATATCGATAGTTTTTTGTGACAATTAAAAATAAATACTTGACGTAAATTTCTTATAATGCTATACTTCTAAATATGATATTTGATATCAATAATAAAAATATATAACTAAAACTTTATATCGATAATTATTAAATCAGGTGCGTTAACGCTTAATAGAGAAACAGGTGTAAAACCTGTGCTGTCCCGCAGCTGTAATGCAGAGCAAGCCTTAAAAATGTCACTGGGTAAAAACTGGGAAGGCAAGGCAAGCTATGAAGCAGAGCCAGAAGAACTGCCTGATTTAGACGCAAGAAACATTCTGCGATAGACGGAATGGCGCAATCCGAAAGGAATTATTACGCCTGTCTGCCTTTTTTGCGGACAGGCGTTTTGTTTTGCGTCAAAAGGAAGCCCAATCAGCTTTTAATTTTCCGGCAAGCGAAACTCGGCAAGCTCGGCAGGAAAAATTAAAAAATAAATTATTAATGAGGTGTATTTTTGATGTTGAAAAGTAAGAAAAAAGCGCTGGCTTTGGCAGTGCTGTGTGCTGTAAGCAGCATGGGGGTTATGAGTTATGCCTGCGCAGAAGAACCTGCCGAACCTGACAGTACGGCGCAAAAAGAAAAAGTAGAAAATAATTTTACTTTGAATGAAATGGTTGTTACGGCAACAAGGACTATGAAGGAATTAAAAGAAGTACCTTCTAGCGTTAGTGTAATTACGGCTAAAGAAATAGAAGAAAAAATGTTACTTCTGTTCAGGAAGCATTACAGCATTTACCTGGTGTATATATGAGTCAGGCAGCGCAAGGTGGTTTACAATTAAGAGGCTTTTCTTCATCTGATGTTCTCGTTTTAGTAGATGGCGTTCAGTTGAATGATACTTATGAGGGTGATGTAAACTTTAATATGATTCCTGTTGAAAACATTGAACGTATTGAGGTTTTACGCGGTGCTGCTTCTTCGATTTATGGTGGTCATGCTGTTGGTGGTGTAATAAATATTATTACTAAAGAACCGGAAGAAGGAACTCATGTAAATGCTGCACTTACTTATGGAAGTAATAATACATGGAAAAAGGCATTATCGCTTAATTCCAAAGTAAATGACAAATGGTCTTTTGGATTGGGTTATGAAAATAGAAAGTCTGACGGTTATCACGGATATTATAATAGTGCATCTGGTAAACGTGGAGCAGGAGATTATACCGCAGATTTACCAGTGTTAAGCGATGGTAAATATATTTATGGAGGCCGTGGTGATAAAGATTGGGAGCATGAAAATTATACGGCTAATGTAAAGTATAATTTTGACGAAAGCAAGTCTATAAAATATACATATTCTAAATATAAAACAGATTTTAGTTATAAAAATCCTTTTACATATGTAAGAGATGCTAATGGTAATCCGGTTTGGAGTGGTAATGTTACTACACAAAATGGTGATATTATTAGTATAAAAGCAAGTAATTTCTATGGATATGATAATATTAATGAACGTGACATCCATAGTTTAAATTATAAAGATGAAGACAATAAGTTTTCTGCTATTTTTAGCTATTTAGAAGATAAAAAAAGTGGATATAGCAGTGCTGATGTGCCTGATGATTATAATGACATAGATTGGCGCGGGGCAGGACATTATTCTTCGCACCCTGGTAAAATTTATAACTTTACAGTTGAAAAAGCATGGGAAAATATTGGAAAACATAGTATTGTGCTTGGTGCAAATTTCAAGCAAGAAGAAATGACACAAGAAAGATTTAATTTAAGTCATTGGAAAGACCAGGATTCAAAAACTAATAAATATGCTGAAGACAGCGGTAAAGTTAAAAATATGGCAATTTACTTGCAAGATGAATATAAAATTAGTGAACCAGTTACAATGTATTTAGGTGCTAGATTTGACCATTATAAGAAAGGCAGCGGCAATTTTTGGAGTAACGAATCTGGTTCGGAATATAATGAAACATCAGATTCGGCAAGTTATAATGAAATAAGTCCTAAAATTGCATTTGATTATAAAGCTGATGATAATACCAATTATTATGTATCTTATGGGCATTCGTTTAATCCACCAGCAATGTATAAAATCTATAGATATTCTGAATTCTCACGTTATTGGTATGTCCCTAATCCTGAACTTGAACCAGAAACTTCTGATACTTTTGAAATTGGTATGAAGAAAGTATTAAATGACAATACTAATATTGGTGTAACTTTATATCATGTAGAAACAGATGATAAAATTGCTGCATCTGATTTAATAGAAGGAGAATCATATAAAGGAAAGGGTGTAAAGAAATATATAAATTTTGATTCTGAAAAACGTGACGGTGTAGAATTTGAGATAAATCATAAATTCAGTGATAAATTTAACGGTTACTTAAATTATTCATGGCAAAGAGGCAAGTTGGAACAAGGTGGAGAAAAAAGTAACGATTATGAAATACCAAAACATTTGTTTCATGCAGGATTAGAATATAATTATGATAAATGGAATGCTCTGATAGATTGTCAATATGTAAGTGAAAGACAAGCTCCGGATTCTGAAAGTAATGAGTATGGATCAGAAGATGCTTTCTTTATAGTAAATACTGGTATAAATTATGAAATTTCTAAAGGAGTAACTTTGCAGTTTTCTATAAATAATTTATTAGATAGAGAATTTTATTGTAATGAGGCTACCTCTGGAAGAACTTATACTGTGGGTATGAGATATAGTTTCTAAATATTTAATACAGGATAGAATAAAAATTCTATCCTGTATTATGCTATAAAAAGGTGACTTGTATGTTATTTCAAATTAAACGATTAGCAGGATATATTTTAGGTTTTTGTTTATTTTATGCACCATTTGCTTTATTTCAAAAATCGATATTATATTTATTTACGGGTGATTGGAGTGAATTAAATATTCATGATGTTTGTTTTAGGATACAGACAGAACATCTATTGGATGGTAAATTGTTTACTATGGCAACACCGTTTATTGCTTATGCAGTAATACTTTTTTTAATATCATTCATCTTTGGACCAATTTTTTGTGGTAAATTGTGTCCTGCTGGTGCGTTTAGTGAATATTTAAGTAAAATTATTCCTTTTAAGTGGAAAATTTCGTGGAATAAATATATAGATATTACATCTGCAAGATATGGAATGTTAATAGGATTTATGGTTTTACCGTTTTTTAAAGGCATCTTAGCTTGTAGTTATTGTAATCTGTTTTTATTTGACTTATTGATAAATTATTTTATTCATGGATATACAGTATCTTTAACTTCTAGTTTAATTTTAACATTTATTTTTTGGATAATTCTTTTTGGGCTTTTTACTGATGGTGGACGTGGATATTGTAATTTTTTATGTCCTGTTGGAGCGATACAAAATTTATTTTATTATTTTGGAAGTAAATTTAAATATTCTTATAAGTTGGTTATACAAAACTCTAAATGCATTAAATGCAAGAAATGTATTAATTTGTGTCCTATGAAATCAATAGAGAATAAAGATGATAAAATAAAAGTTAATATTCATAATTGTATAGTATGTGGCGTTTGTATTGAAAAATGCCCTGTAAAAGCGATAAAGTACACTAATAAGAATTAAAATGAAAAATAAGATAATTACTTTTTTGGTATCTATGGGAATACCGCTAAATATTTTTAATACAAGTAATTTTTGTACCGGTGTTTGCGGCAATTGTAAGGTTAATTGTATGCCGGGATTTATATTTTTGTTTTTTATACTGTTTAAATTAATTGTGAAGAAGTTGAAGGGAATAAAAAATGAAAAAAAGACCAATATATAAATTTATGATATTTATAATGATGGTTATTTTTATGTGCTTATTAAATATTTTAAAAACAGAAAATGATAATGATGTTGTACGGGAAAAAGTTAATTTGAGGAAAGATAAGCATGTAGAATGTGTTGTGGATATAGCTAAAATGGGTATTTTAAAATATTATTTAGAGCCGTATGTATTTACTGTGTATTTGCGCTGCAAAAATGATATAAATGCCGAAAATATAAGTTATAAGACAGAAAATATAAACGCTTTTGTATCTCAAGGAAGCAAAAAAGGTTTATGGAAACAAATTAGGGAGGACGAATATTTAACTGAGAATAAAAATAAAATTATACCTTTAAGTTTAGAAATAAATATACCTAAAGACATGATATATCAATATTCTGTTTGGAATGGGAAGGTGAAAATAATAAGCAATGAGAATGTTTTGACAATCATAAATATAAAAGTAATAAATTCAAAATATATTTAGTTTCAATAATGCAAAATAAAAAGCATCTGTTTTGGAAGAAAAACTCCAAAGCAGATGCTTAATTTTTTTGTTTGTTAAGTTTGTATTTACATTACAGGGGTCGGCGGCAGCGGAGTGTCGGTTGCACCGGGCTGTTCAAAAATAAAGGCCGGGGAAGGATAGTAGAACTGGCAGTGCTGGAAAGCTACCGTTTCAGTGGAGAAGCGTTTTAAAAGTGCCAGAGATACGCGTTCTTCAAAGTCGATAAGGTTGTCTTTGTTGATATCGGCATCGTCTACAATAACCAGAAGAAACGGGCTTACCTGCGGTGCGTCGGCAGGAAGCAGGCTTCTGTCAAGCGGCAGGCAGGGCACAATACGCAGCTTGCCGATAACGTCTTTGTTGTCGTTTAATACTCTTGCCGCATAAGTGTTTTCAAAAAGGGTTTTGGCAAGCTGAAGATTATAAGCATTGTTGTTTTGCATTTATAACACATCCTTTTATTATAAGTTTGTAATGCTTACATATTTTTACTTATTAATGATAACATAGTTACAGTTTTTTTGCAAAAGTTTACATAAAACAGGCAATTTTAAAATGTATTTAAAAAGAATATTGTATACAAACAATAAAATGCCAAAAATAAAAACAGCTTTGCAGGAATTTGTGAAAAAAAAGCGAATTTAACAACATAATAATGTGGCGTAATACCTGTTTACATTCAAGAAGGATATTCGTTCACTATTTACAGGGGGGAAAACTATGAAAAAACTATTGGCTTTTTTAATGTCCATGATGCTCTTTGCTGTACTTGCCGCAGGCTGCGGCGGCGGTGAAGACCAGGCAGGCGGTAAAGCCGCAACGCAGAAATTCATTAATATCGCAACAGGCGGCACTGCCGGTACTTATTATCCGCTCGGCGGCGCAATTGCGGATATCCTTAACAAGAATATTCCGGGCTGCAACGCTTCTGCACAGGCAACGGGCGCATCCATTGCCAACATTAACATGCTGCAGCAGGGGCAGGTTGATATCGCCTTCATTCAGAACGATAACGCTTATTATGCCGTAAACGGCACCGAAATGTTTAAAGACAAAAAAGTTACCAACCTTTATGGCCTGGCAACTCTGTATCCGGAAACCATTCAGATTGTAACCCTTGCCGAAACCGGCATTACCGACCTTTCCCAGGTTAAAGGCAAACGTGTAGCAGTAGGCGCACCGGGTTCGGGCACCGAAGCAAACGCACGCCAGATTCTTGCAGCATATGGCGTTACTTACGATGATATTAACGTTCAGTATCTTTCCTTTGCCGAAGCTTCCAGCGCACTGAAAGACGGCAACGTTGACGTTGCTTTCGTAACCGCAGGCCATCCGACCGCAGCAATTCAGGATATTGCTACCCAGAACGATGTAGTTCTGCTTCCGGTTGCAACGGATAAAGCTGACGCTTTGATTAAAGAATATCCGTTCTACACCAAAGTTAACATTCCGGCTAACACCTATAATAAACAGGCTGCCGACTGCTCCGCAGTAGCAGTACGCTGTATGCTTGCTGTAACTGACAAGATGGATGCCGATACCGGTTATGCTGTAACCAAGGCTATCTACACCAACCTCGACCGTCTTAAAGCAGCTCATTCCGCAGCAAATGTAATCACTAAAGAAAGCGCTATGGATGGCATGTCCATTCCTGTAAATGCAGGCGCTGAAAAATTCTTTAAAGAAAAATAACAATGTGGTTTAAAGAGACGCCCCGGTCACCGTTTGTGCTCGGTAACCGGGGTGTATCTAAATTATATACGGTTTTTATATGCAGCGTTATTGCCGCCGCAGGTTTGTTTTACTGGTATGCTTCGCAGCTTGTAGTTGCCATGCTGCCGGAGCGCGGTGCAAAAGCATGTTTTGCGGTTGAACCGGGAGAAACCTGGCAGATGGAATTCAAGCATTCTTATGAGCTTACGCTGTGGCGCGATAATTTTACCGTTAACGGCGCGGATGATATGGTTTTAACGCATACCATTTACCAGTCGCAGGGGTGCGGCTTTCCGTTTTCGGCCTCTGAAGGGAAATTTGAAGCGCTGCCTGACGGGCATTTTAAACTTACATTAAACCGGCCTTATAAAATTATAAAAATGCGGCCCGCAGTGCAGGCGAGCCCCAAAATACTGCATAATGAAACTGTATATGATTTATGTAAGATGTTCGGGCACGGCACGCTGCTTACCATAAAAGCAGAACCGCGTTACCGTTACTGGCTGGAATGAGTTTGTTTTTATAAAATTTGTTTGTGAGAGGTGGATGTAATGGATTTAAAGAAAGAAATTATGGACGATATTGAAAAGGCCCAGCTTTCCGCAGAAGAAATTTTAAGAAAATACGATAAAGAATCGGATAAGAGGGAACTTACGGGCATTTGGAATACGATTATTAATGCAATCTGCATTGTTTTCTGTATCTTTCAGGTTTATACTGCGGCGTTTGGTATTTTAGACGCGCAGCTGCAAAGAGCCATTCATCTGGCCTTTGGTTTTGCACTGGTATTTTTGCTTTACCCGATGCGCAAATCGTGGTCGCGCAAGGAAATGAACTGGATTGACGTTGGCTTTGCCGTTGTAGGCGTTGCTGTTTCGATGTACATAGTTGTGTTCTACCACGATTTGGTACTGCGTGCAGGTATGAACAACGAAACGGACTATATTATAGCGCTGATTGGCACGCTGCTTGTAATTGAAGGCGCACGCCGCGTAGTTGGCTGGCCGATGATTACCATTGCCATTTTGTTTGTGCTGTACGGTTTGTTCGGGCGCATGCTGCCGGGCATTATCGCTCACCGCGGCCTTGGCCTGCATGAACTTGTAAACTACCTGTACTACACAACAGAAGGTATTTTCGGTACACCGATGGGCGTATCTTCAACCTTCATTTATCTGTTCATTCTGTTCGGCGCTTACCTTGAAACTACCGGCCTTGGCAAATTCTTCATTGATATTTCCAACGCTATTGCCGGTTGGGCATCCGGCGGCCCTGCCAAAGTAGCGGTTATCTCCAGTGCTTTGGAAGGCACCGTATCCGGCAGCTCCGTTGCCAACGTAGTAGGCAGCGGCTCGTTCACCATTCCGATGATGAAAAAATTAGGCTACGGCAAAGACTTTGCCGGTGCCGTTGAAGCTGCGGCTTCTACCGGCGGCCAGTTAATGCCTCCTGTAATGGGCGCGGCAGCCTTTTTAATGGCTGAATTCGTAGGCGTTCCTTACATGGAAGTTGTAAAAGCAGGCGTTATTCCGGCTATTCTGTACTTTACCGGCATTTGGCTTGGCGTACATTTTGAAGCCAAAAAGCTCGGCCTTAAAGGCATGAGCCGCGATGAAATGCCGAGCTACAAATCTATTTTCATCGAAAGAGGCCATCTGGTAATTCCTCTTATCGCTATCATTTACTTCCTTACCAACGGTTATACTCCGATGCGTGCGGCTTTAGTAGGCATTGTGCTTGCAATTGTTAGCTCCTGCCTGCGCAAATCAACCCGCATTACCTTTAAAGATTTTGTAAACGGCATGATTAACGGTTCCAAAGGCATTTTAGGCGTACTTATTGCCTGCGCAACCGCCGGTATTATTATCGGCGTTGTAACCAAAACCGGCGTTGGCCTTAAAATGGCAACCGCACTGCTCGACCTTGCAGGCGGCCACCTTATGCCGGCAATGGTATTTACGATGCTTACTTCCCTTATCCTCGGCATGGGCGTGCCTACAACCGCTAACTACGTAATTACTTCCACCATTGCTGCACCGGCCCTTATCCAGATGGATGTGCCTGTACTGGCAGCGCATATGTTCGTATTCTACTTCGGCATTGTTGCCGATATTACTCCGCCGGTTGCTCTGGCAGCTTATGCAGGTTCCGGTATTTCCGGCGGCGACCCGCTGCGTACCGGTATCAACGCTTCCAAACTGGCTATTGCGGCGTTCATCATTCCGTACATCTTTGTACTGTCGCCTGAAATTCTGATGATTAACGCTACCCCGTTCGGCGTTGTATTCTCTTGCTGCACGGCTATTTTGGGCATGGTTGGCGTTGCTGCGGCAATGGGCGCGTACTTTACCCGCCATCTTAGCTTCCTGCAGCGTTGCCTGTTCTTCTTCGGCGGCCTCGGCCTTATCGACCCGGGCCTGTATACCGACGTTGCCGGTGTTGTTTTAATGGCAATCGGTTATCTGTGGAGCCGCAAAAACCCCAAATAATTTAAAATAGTTTAATTTAAAGCCCGTCATAATAAAATGGCGGGCTTTTGTAAAATGTTTGGAGAAATTTTTAAAACAGCTTGAATATAATACACAAGTGTGATATAGTATACACTATATTAAGGGTGCAACCCTAAAAGTATATTACAAAGGAGTAACGGACATGAATAAGGAAAAAGAATTTCTTCTCTGGTTCGAGCAAATGGAAAGAGGCGACGTTGCCATTGTAGGCGGCAAATCTTCCTCTCTTGGTGAAATGACATCTAAAACTGATGTACCTGTACCGTATGGTTTTGCAACTACTGCATATGCTTATAGATATTTTATTGAAAAGAGCGGCCTGAAAGAAAAAATGCAGGCTATCCTGGCTGAACTTACCGACGTTGAAAACAGCGCTCTGCTGCGCGACGTAAGCGCACGCCTGCGCGAAGCCATTATGGCAGAGGAAATGCCGGAAGATTTAAAAGCAGCCATTGCCGCAGCTTATGAAGAACTGGGTAAAAAAGTTGGCGAAGCTGAACCTTATGTTGCAGTACGCAGCAGCGCAACCGCAGAAGACCTGCCAGATGCCAGCTTTGCAGGCCAGCAGGATACTTACCTTAACGTAAAAGGCGCAGAAAACATCATTGCCAAAGTTAAGGAATGTTATGCTTCCTGCTTTACCGACCGCGCCGTATACTACCGTGAAAAACAGGGCTTCGACCATATCGAAGTAGCTCTCAGCGCAGTTATTCAAATGATGGTATTCAGCAAAGCTGCCGGCGTTATGTTTACCGTTAACGTTGCTACCGGCGACGACAGCAACATCCTTATTGAAGCTGCTTTCGGCCTTGGCGAATATGTTGTACAGGGTACCGTTACCCCGGATAACTACACCGTTTCCAAAGCAGAAAACAAAATTGTTGACCGCTGCGTAAACGAGCAGGACGTTATGCTTGTGCGCAAAGAAGGCGGCGACTGCGAAGAACTGCCCGTACCGGAAGCAGAACGCAATGTTCAGACCCTTACCGACGAACAGATTCTTGAACTTGCTGGTTACGCTAAAAAAATTGAAGCTCATTATGGCTGCTATATGGATATGGAATGGGGCATTGATTCCCGCAACGGCAAAATCTGGATTCTCCAGGCACGCCCCGAAACCGTATGGAGCCGCCGCAATAAAGAAAACAAACCTAAAGTTGAAGCAAAAGCAGCAGCCACCGACCGCAAGGTTATCGTTAAAGGCCTGCCCGCAAGCCCGGGCCTTGTATCCGGCCGCACTCACGTTATCCTCGATCCGTCCCATATCGACGAGTTTAAGGAAGGCGAAATCCTCGTAACCGAAATGACCGCCCCTGACTGGGTACCGGCTATGAAGAAAGCAAAAGCCATTGTAACCGACAGCGGCGGAATGACCTGCCACGCTTCCATTGTAAGCCGTGAACTTGGCATTCCGTGTATCGTAGGCACCAAGAGCCGCGGTGAAGCTGCAACCACTACTGTTCCCGACGGCATTGATGTAACCGTTGACGCAACCCATGGCGTTGTATATGAAGGCATTCTGGAAGAAAAGAAACCGGAAGCACAGGCTCAGGGTGCTGCTCCCGTTGCCGAATACTTCCCGCCGACCGGCACCAAAATTTACATGAATCTCGGTGACCCGGACCTTGCAGAAAAATATTCCGCACTGCCCTGCGACGGCATTGGCCTGATGCGCGAAGAATTTATCTGGACCACTTACATTCATGAACATCCGCTGTATCTTATTAAAACCGGCCATCCGGAAAAAGTTGTTGACCAGCTTGCCGAAGGCATCCGCCAGGTATGCCAGGCAATGGCTCCGCGTCCGGTAACCCTGCGCTTCAGCGATTTCAAATCCAGCGAATACCGCGATTTGAAGGGCGGCGACGAATTTGAGCCGTATGAACCTTCCGCACTTCTTGGCTGGCGCGGCGCTTCCCGTTACTATGACCCGAAATATGTAGAAGCATTTAAACTGGAATGCCAGGCAGTACGCAAAGTACGCGAAGAATTCGGCCTGAAAAACCTTAACGTAATGATTCCGTTCTGCCGCAACGTGGAAGAATGTGAAAAAGTTACCGCCATTATGGCAGGCGAAGGCCTTGTACGCGGAAAAGACTTTAAAGTATGGCTGATGGCAGAAATTCCTTCCAATATTATTCTTGCCGACCAGTTCAACAAATATGTTGACGGTTACTCCATCGGCTCTAACGACCTTACCATGCTTATTCTGGGCTGCGACCGTGACAACGACACCGTATCCCATATTTATGACGAACGCAATCTGGCAGTACGCCGTGCAATCCGCCACCTTATCGAAGTTGCACATAAAGACGGCAAAACCGTTTCCATCTGCGGCCAGGCACCGAGCGTATATCCTGAATTCTGCGAATTCCTCATTAAGAGCGGTATTGACAGCATGTCCGTAAACCCGGATACTGTTAAATTTACCAAAAAACTTGCCGCACAGCTTGAACAGCGCATTATGCTGGATGCCCTTACCGGCAGAGGCCGCGTTGAAACCGAAAACCTTGACTGGTAATTTTATCAATAAAGCGGTGTAATACCTGTAAACCCCGGAATTTAAAAGCTCCGGGGTTTATTTTTATACCCATACAGAAATGTGATATATAATTCTAAAAGATAGAAAAAATAAAACGTATTAAAGTATTTATAAATATAAAAAACTTAATTAAATACGATTGATTTTAGTATTTAACAGGTTTATAATAAAAGCATAACCGGATGCAAGGTTTACACTCTCACAATTCTTACAGGTTGGGGGAGTGTTTTTTTTATGAAAAAATTACTGCTTATTGTTATGAGCCTTGTATGCATGCTTTTGATAGCGGCGTGCGCAGGGCAGAAAGAAGCCGGTGAGGAAAGTTCCCGGGTACTTAAAGTGGGGCTTGACGCCAACTTTCCACCTTTTGAGTATTACCAGAAGGGCGCGGATAATTTTACCGGGTTTGATGTTGAACTTATGCGCGGCGTGGCTGCAAACATGGGTTACAGCGGGGTTGAATTTGTAAATACCGGCTTAAATGATTTAATAAACGGGCTTAACGGCAAACGTTATGATGTAATTGCCTCCGGTTTCAGCGTTACACCGGAAAGGCAGCAGGCGGTTGATTTTTCGGAAAGTTATTTGAATGACGGGTTCAGGATTGCTGTTGCTGCCGGAAACGATTTTACGGCAGATAATATAAGCGCTTTAAAAGACAAGGTTGTTGCCGTAAAACATAACAGTTTTGCGCTGGCAATGGTTAATGATTTTGGCGGTGCTGCCAAAGTTATTGAAACGCCGAGCATAGAAGAAGCAATGGCCAAAGTAATTGACGGCGAAGCCGATTGTGCCGTAATTTCCAAATCGGCCGGCAGCTTTTTTATAGCAAACGGTTATGCGGATAAAATTAAATTTGCCTCCGGCGATTTAAAAACAGATAATGTTGCTCTCGCCGTAAGAAAAGGTGACAAAGAATTTTTAAGCAAATTAAATGAAGGCTTGAGAAACTTTAGAAAGTCACAGGAATTTGACCGTTTAAAGAAAACCTACTTTGGTGAATTTTAATGATTGGCTGGTGTATTAAATAAAAGGATAATGTTGTATACCCATACGGGTATACGATATATAAAATCAAATAGTAAAATTTACTGATAGTGTATTTACATTACTGAGAAGTAGTGCTAAAATATAACCAAGTTAATATTGTTGTGCAGTAATGTTAACCGGTGCAAAGCCGGTGCGGTCCCGCCGCTGTAAGGGCACGCCTGTTATGCAGGCAGGTTTTGGTTAAGCCCAAGCCAGCAGATTGCTGTACATAAGCATTTAGCTTAGCCTGCGGGAGACGGGTATGTATTGATAATTGCGCATTAAGGCGTTAACGTATCTTTACATAAAAACCGTTTCCGAAAAACCGGGGACGGTTTTAATTATTTATTCAGACAGGAGGAATTAAAAATGGCAGAAGATTTTTTGGGCTATGGCGGAAGATTGGATGAAGAATTTGTTCATGCTGAAAACAAAAGCATAAAAACAGAACCTTTTGAAAAATTTGAGGTGCGTGCCGCGTTTGAAAAGCCGGAGCTTTTGGACGGGCTTGTGCGTTTAAAAACGGCAATGGGTGAAGCAGATTTTGAAAAATACATTAATCCGCTGGAAAACATTAACATCAGCGGCAGTTCGCTGTTAATACTTGCCGGTGCGGAAAAACTGCGTACTGCTCTTGTAAGCCGCTGGCTGCCGGTAATTAAGGCAGCGTTTAACGTAGTAAACGTACGCGTTGTAGGCGGAGGACGCGGCGGCGTTGATGCTTATTAAGCAAACAGGCCGCAGCGGAAAGAGCAGGGAAGCCAGGAGACCTTACTGTTTTTGCTGCGGCTTTATATAAATAAAAAATGGAGGAAAGCAAATGAAAAAAACGTTACTTTTAGCAATGACGATAGCGATGGGAATTACCGCTTCCGCGTATGCGGCAAATCCGTTCAGCGATGTTCCGGCAGGCCATTGGGCTTATGACGCTGTAAACAAGCTGGCGGCAGAGGGCGTGGTAGAAGGTTACCCGGACGGCACTTACGGCGGCGATAGATTAATGACCCGCTATGAAATGGCGCAGATTGTAGCCAAAGCTATGGCGAAAGGTGCAAATGTAGACAAGCTTGCAGCAGAATTTGCCGGTGAGCTCGACAGCCTTGGCGTGCGTGTAGCAAACTTGGAAAAGAAAGCAGATAACTTTAAAGTAGCAGGTAATATTCGTACCCATTATGCGTCTTACAAGGGAAATTCAGCCCGTCACAATGGTTCTAATTATGGTTCTGCTATGCGAACTCGTTTGTTGATTAGCGGTCAGATTAATGATGATTGGACTTATCAAGGGCGCTTTGAAAACAGGCAGAAATTCAATAATGATACAGGTGATGATACTGTAACTTTGAACCGTGCATTTGTAGAAGGCCGTCTTGGTGGAGTTAAAGTTCGTGCTGGACGTACATGGGGTTATTTTGCCGATGGCAATATCTTTGATGAAAATCTTGACGGCATCATAGCTTCTTATGGCAAAGATTTAAAAATTGAAGGCGTTGTTGGTAAAGCACCTAATCAATTTGGCTGGGATTATAAAAATGTTTACGGCGGCGTAGTTTCTGCTAAAATGAATAAGTTAACCGTAAATGCAGGATATTATAAATTTGATGATGCACAGGAAAAGTATAAAGCCGATGAAGATAATAAAATATGGCATGCGGATGCAACTTATAATTTTGGTGATGTAAGCTTAGGAGCAATGTATCTTAATAGTAGTGTTGAAGATAGTGCTGGCGAAGATGATGGATATGTTGTAACTGCAACTTACAAAGGTGCAAAAGCCTCTAAACCTGGTTCTTTTGGTTTGGTTGCCCAATATTTTGATCAGCCAGGCGGAACAACAATAGCACATACTATGAATGGTGATTATCCGTATAGAAACAGTACCCAAACAGAACTTCAAGGTTTTGAAGGATATAAACTTGCTGGTTATTATACTGTTGCCAAAAATATGGTTTTCGGTTTAGAGTGGACTGACTTTGAGGGCAATAAAGACGATAAAAACTATGAAACTCTCTGGAGCCAATTGATTGTAACGTTTTAATAAATTACCTGTACTGCCGGGATAAGGCATACGCAGCATAAGCAAAATATTTGCGGACTGCTGCCCGATAAGCTTTATCCGCAAGGCGGTGCAGGTTTTGCACTTTTTGGGAGGTATACCCATACGGGTATACCGTATAAAATACTAATTAAAATTTTTAACAAAAAAATTATTTACTTTATTAGTAATTAGTGCTAAAATTAAAACATGATAATTGAATAAACTGGTTAAAGGTGCCTTGTGGCTTAAAATGGAAACCCGGTGCAAAACCGGTACGGTCCCGCCGCTGTAAGCAGCTTTGCAAGTCAGCAGCCTGCCTTTAATGCTTTCCGGTGCTGCGTGTGACGGCATGGTAGCAAGAGAATTAAAATAAACTTAAGCGTTTGTAAACTCCCTGCTGCCAAACTGAAACGGCAGGGAGTTTTATTTTGGTTATCAGAAGTTTTGGTGAGGGAGTGGTGTGTTTTGTCAAATAAACAGTTGTTAGGGCGCATTGGGCAGATAGTGCTTGTACTTCTGGGAATCAGCTTTATTACCTTTGCGCTGGTAATGCTGTCGCCGGGCGACCCTGTGCGCCAGATGATTGCCGGCAACGAGGATATTGTTGTAAGCCAGCAGGAGGTTGAAGCACTGCGCCATGAACTGGGATTGGACAAGCCGTTTATCTTCCAGTATCTCGACTGGCTCGGAAGGGCTGTTCAGGGTAATTTCGGCTTCTCGTACATGGTTAAAAAGCCTGTTATAGAAGAATTAATGCACAGCCTGCCTGCAACGGTAATACTTGCCGTGGCATCTACGGTTTTTATGCTTCTGGTTTCCATACCGGCAGGTATTTACAGCGCCGTTAAGCACAACAGCTGGTTCGATTATATGGTGCGCGGGCTTACTTTTGTTGGCGTATCGGTACCTAACTTTTGGATGGGCCTGATGCTGCTGTGGATTTTTGGGCTGAAACTTGGCCTGCTGCCTATTGTAGGCGGGCGCGTAAGTGCGGAAACGCTGGTGTTGCCTGCTTTAACGCTGGGCATAGTTATGGCGGCCAAATACACCCGCCAGGTGCGCGCAACGGTGCTTGAAGAACTTAACCAGGATTATGTTGTCGGCGCGCGTGCCCGCGGCATGAGCGAAAGCCATATTTTATGGAAGGAAGTTCTGCCGAACGCCATGCTGCCGTTGATTACCCTGCTGGGCTTATCCTTTGGCAATCTTTTGGGCGGCGCAGCCGTTGTTGAAATAGTATTTTCGTGGCCGGGGCTTGGCTACCTTGCCGTACAATCAATTATTTACCGCGATTTTCAGCTGGTGCAGGGCATAGTGCTGTGGATAGCGCTGATGTATATGGTAATTAACCTTATAGTTGATATTTCCTATAATCATCTTGACCCGCGCTTAAGAAAGGCAGGTAAATAATATGCAGATACTTATAAATGGTTTAAAAACCAACCGTGCCTTTGCGGTATCAAGTTTTTTTGTGCTGCTGCTTATTGTAGTGGCGCTGGCAGCGCCGCTGATTGCACCGTATGACCCTCTTGAAGCAGTAATGCAGAACGCTTACCTGCCGCCTTCTGCAGAGCATTTATTCGGCACAGATAAACTGGGGCGCGATAATTTCAGCCGCATTTTGTACGGAGCAAGCTATTCGCTTTCGAGCGTGCTGCTGCTTGTAACAATTATTTTTATAGTTGGCACAACGCTGGGCGTACTGGCAGGCTATTACGGCGGCAAGGTGGATATCGTCATTATGCGTATTTCCGATATGATGATTTCTTTTCCGGGCATGATTCTGGCCATAGCCGTTGCCGGTATTTTGGGCGGCAGCCTTATTAATGCCATTATAGCGCTGACGATTGTAACATGGACCAAATATGCGCGCCTTGCACGCAGCATGGTTTTAAAAATAAAAAAACGCGATTTTGTAGAAGCCGCAATAGTTAACGGCGGTACTTCAACACATATATTATGGAAGCATATCCTGCCGAATATTCTGCCGCTGATGGTAATAACGGCGGCGTCCGATATCGGCGCCATGATGATGGAGCTGGCAGGGCTTTCCTTCCTCGGCTTCGGCTCACAGCCGCCTGCGCCGGAATGGGGCTTAATGCTTAACGAAGGCAGGCAGCAGCTGCAAACGGCGCCGTGGCTGATGATTTTCCCGGGCCTTGCAATTTTTGTTACGGTAGTAATTTTTAACCTGTGGGGCGACGCATTGCGCGACGTACTCGACCCGCGCCAGGAAGAATAAAAACTGTTTAATGGATGATATATAACGGAAAGGAAGATGTATTTATGAAAAAAGCAGCAAAAATTACGGCAGCGCTTGCCATGATGGGATTACTTGCTTTTGCGGCAGCAGGCTGCGGCGGTGATGATTCCGTAAAAAGCGGTGTGGCTAAAGATACGGTAAAATTTGGCGTTACCAACTTTGCCGACAGCCTTGAACCTACCGATAATTTCTTCAGCTGGGTTGTAATGCGTTACGGCCTTGGTGAATGCCTTGTTAAATTTGACGATAAAATGAATCTTACTCCGTGGCTTGCCGAAAGCTGGTCTATCAGCGACGATAAGCTGACCTGGACTTTTAAAATTAATGATAAAGCGGTATTCAGCAACGGCAACAAAGTAACTGCCGACGCCGTAAAAAAATCCATTGAACGCACTTTTGAAAAATCCAACCGTGCGGGAACCTTTTTCCAGTTTGACAATATTACTGCCGACGGCCAGAATTTAATTATCAAGACTAAAAATCCGGTGCCGACTCTGCCGGGCATGCTGGCCGACCCGCTGTTCATTATTATTGATACCAGCGTAACAGACCGCGATTATGCAAAACAGGGGCCTATCTGCACCGGCCCGTATATGGTTAAGGAATACAGCAAGGCCAAAGCTGTTATGGAAGCAAACCCCAATTACTGGGACGGCAAGGTTCCGTTTAAAGTTGCCGAAATTCCTACCATTGATGACCCCAACACCCGTGCAATGGCTTTGCAGTCGGGCGAAATTGATATGGCAATCAACATAGCTTCCGGCGATTTGCAGCTGTTCCAGGATAAAGCAAAATACAATATTTCCGAACTTGCTTCGCTGCGTACCGTACTGGCGCAGATTAATATGAACGAAGGCCGCCCGTGCCACGACCCGAAAGTACGCGCTGCGCTTATCAGCTGCCTTGACCGCGAAACCTATAACAAAGTATTGCTTAAGGATACCTTTATTACAGGCAAAGCGCCTATTCCGCCTTCTTTAGATTACGGCTTCGACCAGCTAACCGACCCGAATGCCTATAATGTGGAACGCGCAAAACAGCTTTTGGCGGAAGCCGGTTGGAAAGATACCAACAACGACGGTTATGTGGATAAAGACGGCAAAAATCTTGAACTTGATTTTATTTATTACAGCGGACGCGCTGAACTGCCGCTTTATGCAGAAGCAACCCAGTCCGACGCTAAAAAAATCGGCATTAAGGTTAATATGAGAAATATTGACTACAACGTGCTTGACCCAATCCGCCAGAGCGGTGATTTTGACCTTTGCATTTCCAATATTCTTACTGCCAATAGCGGCGACCCTGCCGTATACCTTAACTGGTACTGGAAAACCGGTGACCCGCAGAATGCTACCGGTTACAGCAACCCCGAGTATGATGCTCTGAGCGACAGGCTTGCAGTTGAATTTGACCCTGCCAAACGCCGCGATTTAATGATTCAGATGCAGCAGATTCTGCTTAACGACGGTGCAGGTTTGTTCTTTGGCTATCCGAAAACAAATATGGTAAGCAAAGTAACCTTGAAAAACGCCGATATTAAACCGGCAGATTATTACTGGCTGACCAAAGATGTTGCCCCTGCTGACTAAGCTGCAAAGAAGGGATTAAATTAATGCTTCTTGATGTAAAAAATCTGGACATCAGTTACGGCAGCAAACTTACCGTATCGGGTGTAAACATTCAACTTGATAAAGGCGAAATTCTGTCAATTGTAGGCGAATCGGGCAGCGGCAAAACAACCGTTATCCGTGCCGTTATGGGCTGCCTGCCGGGCAGAGGGCATGTTTCGGGCGGCAGCATAACTTTTGACGGGCGAGATATGCTGAAAAACACGCGTGAGGACTGGCGTAAAATCAGCGGCAGTGAAATGTCGATGATTTTTCAGGACAGCGGCAACATGATAAACCCAATCCGCCGCATAGGCGAACAGTTTACAGATTACATTCTTGCGCACGCTCCGCAGAAATCGAAGGCGGAGGCCGCGGAAATGGCGAAAGATATGCTTAATAAAGTACGCCTGCCGAACCCGCAGAACATTATGAACAGTTATCCGTTTGAACTTTCGGGCGGCATGCGCCAGCGTGTGGGCATTGCCATGGCCATGATATTCAGCCCCAAGCTGCTTTTGGCAGACGAGCCTACCAGCGCGCTTGACGTTACCACGCAGGCGCAGATAATACGCCAGATTGTTGACGTGCGCAATGAATATAATGCGGCGGTGATTTTGGTAACGCATAACATTGGTGTGGCTTCGTATGTATCTAACAAACTGATGGTTATGAAAAACGGCCACGTGGTGGAAAGCGGCGGGCGCGAAATTATTGAAAACCCGCAGCACGCCTATACCAAAGAACTGCTTGCGGCTGTGCCGGTATTGGGAGATAAGAAATATTATGAACGCTGAAGCACCTGTAATTTTACAAATTAAAAATTTAACAAAAAAATTTGCGGCCGAAGGCGGAAAAATGCTGACGGCGTGCGATAATGTTACCCTTAACGCCTATGCCGGGCAGACGCTTGGCATTATAGGCGAATCGGGCTGCGGCAAAAGCACGCTGGTGCGCACTATTTTGCAGATACATCCGGCAAGCGGCGGCGAAGTTATTTTTGACGGGCAGGACATTTTAAAATTGCGCGGTGAAGCGGCACGCCAGAACAGGCGTAAAATACAAATGGTGTTTCAGGACCCGGCAGCCGCTTTTAACCCCAAAATGAAGGTTAAAGAAATTGTTTGTGAACCTTTGCTGAATTTTGGGCTGATAAAAAAGAGCGAAGTTGACGCTAAAGCGGCAGAACTTTTGCGTATGGTAGAACTGCCGGAAGATTTTAAGGACCGTTACCCGCATAACATGAGCGGCGGGCAGCGTCAGCGTTTGGGCATTGCGCGCGCGCTTTCGCTGGAACCAAAGATTGTGGTGTGCGACGAAGCTACAAGCGCGCTTGACGTTTCGGTGCAGGAAAAAATCTGCGAGCTGTTGGTGCGCCTGCAGAAAGAAAAAGGCATTACCTATCTTTTTATCTGCCATGATTTGGGACTTGTTGATTTAATGTGCCACCAGATTGCCGTTATGTATTTGGGCAATATAGTGGAATATATCGGTTATGGAAGGCGCATCAGCACCGAAGGCATGCACCCTTATACAAAGGCACTGATGAAATCGGTGTTTAAGGTTGATTTTAAACCGGGCGAAAAAATAGAACCGCTGGAAAGCGAAATTCCAAGCCCGCTTGATTTGCCTAAAGGGTGCCCGTTTCAAAGCCGCTGCGGGCAGTGTATGGAAATTTGCCGCAGCGAAAAACCAGAGCTTAAGGAGGTTGTGCCCGGGCATTTTGTAGCCTGCCACCTGGTTGACGGAAATTTTTAAGGCATTGTAAAAACTAAATAAAAAAGCCGCTTTTACAGCGGTTTTTTTGTTATAATTATGTTATACAGTATTAAAATTTTTGTCGGCAAGGGGGATGCCCAATGGATAAATACATTATGGCGCTGGATTTAGGGACAACCAGCTGCCGCTGCATTATATTTGATAAAAACGGACGGATTTGCAGCGCGGCGCAAAAGGAGTTTACCCAGTATTTTCAGCAGCCCGGCTGGGTTGAGCATGACGCGGAGGAAATATGGGCAACCCAAACCGGCCTGATGTATGAAGCAATGAGTAAAATTGATATTACCATTAACGAAATTGCGGGCATTGGCATTACCAATCAGCGCGAAACCACGGTTTTATGGGATAAAGAAACCGGACGCCCGGTACATAAGGCGATTGTGTGGCAGTGCCGCCGCACGGCAGGCTATTGCGACGAACTGAAAAAACTCGGTATGGCGGAGTTCTTCCGCAGCAAAACAGGGCTGGTGCTGGACGCTTATTTTTCGGCAACCAAACTGCGCTGGCTGCTTGATAATGCTGCTGGCGCACGCGAACGTGCGGAAAAAGGCAAACTGCTTTTCGGTACGGTTGACAGCTGGATTATCTGGAAGCTGACGGGCGGTAAGGTGCATGTAACGGATTATTCCAACGCATCGCGCACAATGCTTTTTAATATCCATACCTTAAAATGGGATGAAGAAATTTTGCGCGTTTTAAAAATTCCGCAGCAGATTCTGCCGGAGGTTAAGCCTTCAAGCCATGTTTACGGCTATACGGACAGCAAGCTTTTCGGGCGCGAGGTGCCTATTGCAGGCGCAGGCGGCGACCAGCAGTGCGCATTGTTCGGGCAGACCTGCTTTGGGCGCGGCGAAGTAAAAAATACTTACGGCACAGGCGGCTTTATGCTGATGAACACCGGCACTGCTCCGGTAAATTCTCATAACGGGCTGGTTACAACTATCGCCTGGGGCGTAGATGACAAGGTTGAGTATGCGCTGGAAGGCTCGATTTTTGTTGCCGGTGCTGCCGTGCAGTGGCTGCGTGATGAACTTGGGCTTATCCGCGACGCGGCAGAATCGGAAGTGCTGGCAAAATCAGTGCCCGACGCCAACGGCTGTTATGTTGTGCCTGCCTTTGTCGGGCTGGGCGCGCCCTATTGGGACCAGTACGCCAGAGGCGCGATTGTAGGGCTTACAAGGGGCGTAAACCGTAATCATATTGTGCGCGCAACGCTGGAATCCATAGCGTACCAGGTAAATGATGTTTTAATGGCGATGCAGGAGGACAGCGGCATGCCTATAACATCTTTGCGTGTTGACGGCGGCGCGTGCGACAACGATTTTTTAATGCAGTTCCAGGCGGATATTTTAAATACTTCCGTTGTAAGGCCATACTGCATTGAAACAACGGCTATGGGAGCGGCATATCTGGCCGGGCTTGCCGTAGGCTATTGGCGCAGCAAGGAAGAAATTTTGGCTAACCATGTTATTGCTGCCGAGTTTAAGCCGCAGATGGGGCAGGCTAAAAGAGAAAGCCTCTTGCAGGGCTGGCACAATGCCGTTAAAGCAGCTTCTGTAAGGATTTAATATTATATTTTATGTTTGGCATAATGGAAGGTAAGTAATTTGCCTTCTGTTATGCCGGCTAAAAAAATTATAAAAATCTTTCAAAAAAGTATAGATGAATATTCGCTCATGTGTTATAATAATGGTAACCAAAGAGTGCTTTGGCTATATTTTTTAAATAATATATGAATGATTGCTCAAATGTAAAGGAGAATATATTATGCCATCCCAAAAAGTACGTGATTTAACGGATATAAGAAACGGCAGTGATGAAGTGCGTACGCATAACCATCATCATGAAGATGGGGCTTGCTGTTGTGGCCATCATCACCATGAACACGGTGACGAGTGCGGGCATGGGCACAGCCATGAGCCGGAACACAAGCACGGCCATGACGAAGCGTGCGGCTGCGGCGAAGCTCATACTCATGAAGGGCATGGACATGATGCCTGCTGTGGTAAAGAACATGAGCACCGTCATCACGGCTGCGGTTGTGGGGAAGAACAACATCATCATGAACATGGTCATGGAGAAAGCTGTGGCTGTGGGGAACATCACCATGAACACGAAGAAAGCTGCGGCTGCGGACATGAACATCATCACAGCCACCACGTTCCGGGTCACCCGGAGGACTGTCAGTGCGAAATCTGCCATCCGCATGAAGAATACTGTGACGTGTGCGGCGAAAGCCTTGAAAACTGCACCTGCCGTATGCCGGATGCTCACTGCGTGAAGAAGGTTTATATATTAAAAAATCTGGGCTGTGCCCATTGCGCTGCTAAAATGGAGCACCGCATAAAGGAACTGCCCGGAGTTGAATATGCCAATATCAGTTACGTTACCAAACAGCTGCGCCTTTCGGCGGTTAACCACGAAGCTGTTTTGCCTGCGATAAAGGAAATCTGCACTTCGATAGAAAGCGGCGTTGAAGTTGTTCCGCGTGAAGGCGAAGGGCCCTTTAATTTTAAAACGCAGGTTTATGTGCTTGAAAACCTTGGCTGCGCCAACTGTGCCGCTAAAATGGAGCGTGCCATTAATGAGCTGCCGCAGGTAAGCGAAGCCACTATTACTTTTGCAACCAAACAGCTTAAGGTTACGGCGCGTGATTTTGATGGGCTGCTGCCGCAGATGCAAAAAATCTGCTCCGGCATAGAAAGCGGCGTTGCTGTAAAAGAACGCGAAGGAGCCGCTGTTTTGGCGCCGCATGTTGAAGAACGCAAACGCGGAAGCTTTTCGCTTTCTTCCGAAACCATGACGCTGGCGGAACTTGTTGTAGGCGGCGTGCTGTTTATAGCGGCAGAATTTTTGGGGCTTATTCCGGAAGCCTATTACTTATATGTTTTGGTTGCCGCATATGTTCTTTTGGGCGGCAGGGTTGTTCTGGCAGCCGTTAAAAATCTTTTAAGCGGCAATTTGTTTGACGAAAACTTTTTAATGACCATTGCAACGCTGGGCGCGTTTGTAATTTCCGCTTATGAAGAAGCCGTCGGCGTAATGTTCTTTTACCGTGTGGGCGAATATTTTGAGCACCGTGCGGTGGAAAAAAGCCGCGGGCAGATTATGGACGCGGTTGATATGCGCCCGGAAACCGTTAACCTGCTTGTGGGCGAAGAAGTGCGCGTAATTCCGGCGGCGGACGCCCATGTAGGCGATATTCTGCTGGTGCGCGCCGGTGACCGCATACCGCTGGACGGCGTGGTAATAGAAGGCGACAGCCTTGTGGATACTTCGCCGGTAACAGGCGAGCCGGTGCCTGTACGCAAGCATTACGGCGACGAAATTACCAGCGGCTGCATTAATACCAACGGCATGCTGAAAATACGCGTGGAAAAAGTGCTTTCGGAATCCATGGTTACGCGTATTTTGGACAGCGTGGAAAACGCAGCGGCTTCCAAACCGCAGATTGACCGTTTTATTACCCGCTTTGCAAGGGTATATACTCCCTTTGTAGTTGTTGTGGCAACGCTTACGGCGCTTGTGCCGGGCTATATTACCGGCAACTGGCAGCACTGGATTTACACGGCGCTGACCTTCCTTGTAATAAGCTGCCCCTGCGCACTGGTGCTCAGCGTGCCGCTGGCATTTTTCTCCGGCATCGGCGCAGGTTCGCGCTACGGCATTTTGTTTAAAGGCGGCTCCGTAATGGAAGCGCTTAAAAACGTACACGCTGTTGTAATGGATAAAACCGGCACCGTTACCAAAGGCAACTTTGTTGTGCAGAAAGTAATGCCTGCCCCCGGCGTAGATGAAACCGAGGTTTTGCAGCTTTGCGCTGATGTGGAAGCAATATCCGCCCATCCCATTGCCGTAAGCATTGTAAATGCGGCTAAAGAGCGCGGACTTACGCCGGTGCGCCCGGTGAGCTTTAAAGAAATAGCTGGTGAAGGCATTGTTGCCGAAACCTTAAACGGCACCGTTATCTGCGGCAGCAAAAAACTTATGGCCCGTTACAAAATAAGCTGCGGCGGTTTTGAAAATTCCGCCTACGGCACGGAAGTATTGCTTGCCAAAAACGGCAGATACATGGGGCATATAGTTATTGCCGATACCATTAAGGATGACGCTGTGGAAGCAGTTAAAGAAATTAAGGCCATGGGGCTTACCACGGCCATGCTTACGGGTGATGCTGAAGCGAGCGCACAGGCAGTTGCTGCTGCCGCAGGCATAGATGAAGTGCGTGCCAAACTGCTGCCGCAGGATAAACTTAACGAACTTGGCCGTCTGCGCAGCAAATACGGCAGCGTAATGTTTGTGGGTGACGGCATTAACGACGCGCCCGTGCTTGCTGGTGCCGATGTTGGCGCGGCTATGGGCAGCGGCGCAGACGCAGCACTTGAAGCGGCAGACGTGGTATTTATGAAATCCGAAATGCGCGCCATTCCGCAGGCAATTAATATTGCAAAACGCACGGGGCGCATTGCCTGGCAGAACGTTATTTTTGCGCTGGGCGTAAAAGCAGTGATAATGATAGCAGGCCTTGCCGGTTTTGCGTCAATGTGGGCGGCTGTGTTTGCCGATACCGGCGTTGCTATGCTGTGCGTAATAAATTCCATCAGAATTTTGTATCAGAAAAATTAATATAAAAAAGGCTGCACCGTAATTATTTTACGGCACAGCCTTTTTGCTTTTGGGTTACTTTTCCTGCCACAAATACCATACGGCAAGCGAACGCCACGGGCGCCAGTGTTCTGTCAGTTCCAGAATCTGCTTGCGTTTGGGCATAGCGTTAAGGTTAAAAATTTCTTTAACACGTTTTTGAAAAATAAAATCGGCGGTAGGGGCAATATCGGTGCGGCACAGCGCCAAAAGCAAAAACATTTCCGCTGTCCACTGGCCAAGCCCTTTTATTTTTATCAGCTGCTTGGTAATTTCGCTGTCGGTCATACCGGCAAATTTATCCATTGTAACTTCGCCGTTTAAAACCGCTTCGGCAAAGCCTTTAAGATACATTACCTTCTGCGGCATAATACCGCAGCTGCATAAATCGCTTTCGGCGGCAGAGGCTATTGCTTCCGGCGTTATGGGTGTTCCGACGGTTTCTTCCAGGCGCTTGACCATTGCCAGGCTGACATCCGGCGGAAGCTGCTGGGAAATGATACCGGTAACAAGCGTGCCAAAATATTTTTCCGGGGCTTCCGGCTGTAAATTGCAAGGGCCGTATTTTTCAATAAACGGAATAAGTTCAGGTGCGTTTTCACGCAGATAGCGGCTGCCAAGAGCCCAGTCTGGGGCTGTAAGCATAAAGGTAACCTCCTGTATAGTTAAATATGAAACGGTAAATTATCTGAATAACATTATAGCATAAATGGCTGCAAAAAACTTAAAAACATTTTTGGCACGCCGGCATGTAAATAAAAAAGCAAATTAAGAAAATTTTACAAAAAGGCTTGCATTAAATAAATTTTTATGGTAATATTTATATCTGTCAGGACACTGACATAAGGCCCGGTGGTTCAGTTGGTTAGAATGCCGCCCTGTCACGGCGGAGGTCGTGGGTTCGAGTCCCATCCGGGTCGCCAATGCGGAAATAGCTCAGTGGTAGAGCACCTCCTTGCCAAGGAGGGGGTCGCGAGTTCGAATCTCGTTTTCCGCTCCATTTTATTTAGGGGTATAGCTCAACTGGTAGAGTAGCGGTCTCCAAAACCGTTGGTTGTGGGTTCGATTCCTACTGCCCCTGCCACTTGCAAACTTAGGCGCAGACTGGTTCTGCGCCTTTTTTGTTTTTGTGTGGGAGTTGAAAACCGCACCTCTTTGAGGTCAACGTGAGGTCAACCGTACCTTTTTATAATTTGAAGCAAGCAATGTAATATTGCATTATTTAAATAACTGTTCAAATAAAAATATATATCTTGAGTACAAAGCGAATAAAAAGATTGTGAAATTAATTGATAAAAAAGTTATAAAATGTATTGAACTTAATAGTAATAAGTGCTATAATAACTGCATAAGTTAATATTGTATGTTAAGGGTGCTTAATTGCTTAAATCAAGGGAAGCCGGTGTAATTCCGGCACGGTCACGCCACTGTGAGCGCTGCAAAGCGTAAGTCAGATCGCTGCCCTTAACGCTTCCGGCTGCTGCGAGGGACGGCAAGGTTGCAGGTGATGTGCATTTAAGGCTTTTACGATACACAAATTTGCGCTTCCTTTTTCACAGGCAGCGGAATTTGTGTATTTTTTATTTTTGGGAGGAATCCGCAATGAAAAAATCTTTAGTTTTAGTAGTGTAAGCGTACAAACCATCTTTAGCGAACTGTACTTTATGTTCTGATAAATTTTGCTTTCTGCCTGCCTTGTAAGACAGGAAAATATATAACGCAGGAAGGATGATTGAAAATGCAGTTTAAATGGAAAAAATTATTGGCAGCATCAATTACTTGCATGGTTTTAACGGGGGTATCGGCAACTACTATGGCAGCTTACAGTTTAAGTGAAGAAGTTAAAGCACCTACGCCTGCGCTTTTGCAGGCTTCGCAGATTGGCGTGCGTACTTATACCACTACCGACCCGGCACTTTTGGCTCAGCCGGATAAGGACGCCATTCTTGTTATGAGCTTCGGCACTACTTTCCCCGATACAAGGGCAAAAACCATTGAGGCAACCGTAAACGAAATTAAAGCCGCCCATCCGGGAACAAAGGTTGTGCTGGCATTTACTTCGCACATCATTATCGACAGGGTAAAAGCCAACGAAGGCCTTACGGTGCCGACGCCGGAACAGGCTTTGGAACAGCTGAAAGCGGAAGGCTACAACCGCGTGGCTCTTACTTCGCTGGATGTAATTCCGGGTATGGAATATGCTTATAAAACAGCCGTTTACGATATGTATAAAACCCAGTTTAAAAAGATGACCATGGGCACGCCTTTAATGTACTGGATGGGGCAGGAAGGGCAGGCCGATGATGTGGAAGCAGCTATGGCGGCTATCGGTTCGCAGCTTCCCAAAATGGGCAAAAAAGATGCCGTGCTGGTAATGGCACATGGCACGCCCGACCCTTCCAACGCTTATTATGCCGTAATGCAGGATAGGCTTGACGCTTTATACGGCGGCAAAGTAATGATTTATACTGTTGAAGGCTGGCCGCGTCTGGAAAATGTTATTCCCAAACTGAAAGAAAAAGGCGTTAAAAACGTAACTTTAATGCCGTTGATGATGGTTGCGGGCGACCATGCCAACAACGATATGGCAGGCGATGAAGAAGATTCGCATAAGACCATTCTGCAAAAAGAAGGCTTTAAAGTAAACACCTACATTCACGGAATAGGCGAAAATAAAAACGTACGCAGCCTGTTTGTTGAACATGCCAACGAAGCGTGGGACGCTCTTGTTGCAGAAAAATAATTTAATAAAATTACGGTTAGTGATATAATTTAAATACAGCTATGCGGCCTTTGCGCCGCATAGCTAATTGTGCTTTTATAAAAATACTTATTTTAAGGGATACAGCCATGAAAAAATACTTGTTTATAACCGGTTTAATACTTTTAACGGCAATGCTTGCCCTTGCCGGATGCGGCAGCAGCAAAAGCAGCGAACCAAAAGACACAGCCGCCAAAATTACGGTAACGGACGATAACGGAAGAACGGTAAGCTTAAAAAACGTGCCGAAAAAAATCGTGCCGCTTTCAGCCTCTTTTTTGGAACCACTGGAAAAGCTTGATGCAGGCCTTGCAGCCCGCGTGGCGGCAAAAACAGGCATCAGCGAAAAATATAAGGCGCTGCCGGAAGTAGGCAACGTTTATAATGTTAATATCGAAAAAGTAATTGCCGCTCAGCCTGACCTGGTAATTTGCTATAAAGACATGAATGATAAATTCGTGCATAATTTTGAAGAAAATAATATTCCGGTTATAGTTTTGGAAATGCGTACTTACGCGCAGGTAAAAAATACCGTAAGCGTATTGGGCAAAATAACCGGCAATGAAGCAAAAGCAGAAGAACTTAACAAAGACATGGATGAACGCATTGCCGCCGTAAGGGCAAAAATGCCGCAGGAAAGCAAGCGCATTGCCATATTGCACAGCACGGCGCAGAACGTAACGGTGCAGCTTGAAGGCAGCATTGCGGGCAGTACGGCGCAGCTGCTGGGCTTTACCAATATCGCCGCAGGCAGCATGCCCCTGGAAAACAATTCTACGGCGGCGCCTTACAGTTTGGAAACACTCGTTGCCGCCAACCCCGATATTATTTACATTACCAGCATGGGTAAGCTGGAAACCGTGCAGGACGCCATGCTGAAAAGCATCAGCGCAAGCCCGGCCTGGCAAAGCCTGGCGGCAGTGCGCAGCGGGCATGTTTACTTTTTGCCGCAGGAGCTGTTTTTGTTAAGCCCCGGCATAAAATACCCGCAGGCGGCAGAATATATGGCTAAATTAGCTTATCCGGAAAATTTTGAATAGGATTTTTGGTTATGAATGCTGTAAACGAACATAAAAAATTTGGTATGGCAATAGAAAAATGGCGCGTTTTAATGCTTGCGGCATTTGCTGTTTTGGCGGCAGGCGGTTTTTTGTGCAGCGTGCTCAGCGGCGCGGTGGCAATACCGGTATCTGCCCTGGGCGATATTTTAAACGGCGGCGGAGATAATGCCAGCCGGCAGATTTTGCTGAACATACGCCTGCCAAGAGCCATTGTGGCAGCGCTTGTGGGTATGAATCTTGCCGTCAGCGGCGCGGTATTGCAGGCGGTAATGAAAAATCCGCTGGCAGACCCTCATATTATCGGCATTTCTTCCGGCGCGGGGCTGGCAGGCATTTTTGTTATAGTCTTGTTTCCGGCGTTGGAATATTTAATTGTACCGACTGCGTTTTGCGGCGCCATGCTTGCCGCAGCCTGCATTTATATTCTGGCGTGGAAAAACGGCATCCGCCCGCTGCGTATTGTGCTGGCAGGCGTTGCCGTATCAAGCTTTCTGGGCGCGGGCATTTCGGCCATACTTGTGCTTTACAGCGACAGGGTACACGGCGCGCTGATGTGGATGGTAGGCGGCCTTGCGGCACGTTCCTGGCCCCATGTTGAAATTATACTGCCCTATGCTGTTATTGGGTTTATACTTGCGGTTTGCGGGGCGCGCTATTTAAACATTTTGCAGCTTGGCGATGACGTAGCCAAAGGGCTTGGCGTAAATGTTGAGCTTGTGCGGCTTGTTTTTACGGCTATCGGCGCGCTGCTTGCGGCAAGCGCAGTTTCCGTTGCCGGGCTGCTCGGGTTTGTGGGGCTTATTGTTCCGCATACGGTGCGGCTTTTAACAGGCTCGGACTACCGCTTTTTAATTCCGTCGTCTGCACTTTTGGGCATAGCCGTTGTAACCTACAGCGATACGCTGGCCCGTGTGGCTTTTGCACCGCTTGAACTGCCGGTGGGCATTTTTATGGCGGCGCTCGGCGCACCTTTCTTCTTGTTTTTACTGAGAAAGGAGTTGTAAAATGGCTTCTGTTTCGGTACAAAATTTAAGCATTGCCATAGGCAAAAACACTATTTTGCAAAATATTAATATAAACTTCCGCGAAGGAAAACGCACTGCCATTATAGGGCCCAACGGCTGCGGCAAATCTACGCTTTTGCGGGCTGTGGCAGGGTTAAACCGCAATTACAGCGGCAAAGTGCTGTTAAACGGCGCCGATATGAAAAACATGCCGCGGCGCAAAATTGCAGAATTGCTTGCCATTTTGCCGCAGGGTGTAACGGCTCCGGCCGATTTAACGGTGCGCGAGCTTGTTGCCTGCGGTCGTTTTCCGTACCGCTCGCTTTTTAAGCGCGAAGGCAAAAATGATGTGGAAATTATTGAAACCGCCATGCAGAAAACGCATATTGCGCATCTTGCCGGGCGTTTTGTGGCAACGCTTTCCGGCGGTGAACGCCAGCGTGCGTGGATTGCCATGGCACTGGCACAGCAGCCGCAGATTCTTTTGCTTGACGAACCAACAACTTACCTTGATATTGCGCATCAGCTGGAAATTATGCAGATTATTACCGAACTTAACGCGCAGGAAAACATGACGGTTATTATGGTAATACACGATATAAACCACGCACGGCTTTATGCGGATGACGTTGTTATAATAAAAAACAAGGGCGTTTTTGCAGGCGGCTGCCCAAAAAAAATAATTACTCCGCCCAATCTGGCGGAAGTTTTTGGCGTTGAAGCCGCAGTATACAAAAACGGCGCGCAGGATGAAGTAATTTTTCCTTTTGCATTAAGGAACAAATAATATGATAGAAATTATTAATTTAAAAAAGCAATTTAAAACAAAAGGCAAAAACGGCGGCAAAACGGTTAAAACAGCCATAGATAATTTAAGCCTTGCAATAAATGACGGAGAAATTTTTGGTCTTTTGGGACCTAACGGGGCAGGAAAAACAACGCTTGTAAGCATGCTGGCAATGCTTATGCGCCCCTGCGGCGGCGAGATTTTATATGACGGCAAGAACGCTTTTGCCAACGAAACCTTCGTAAAATCGCAAATCGGCGTGGTGCCGCAGCACATTAATTTTGACCAGGATTTAACCGTATGGGAAAACATGGAGCTGCACGGGCGGCTGCACCATCTGCCCGAAAAAGAGCGCCATGCCCGCATAGATGAACTGCTGGAGTATGTTGGCTTGCAGGAGCGGCGCAGAGAAAGCATAAAGGCGCTTTCAGGCGGAATGAAGCGCCGCCTTTTGATAGTGCGCGCGTTAATACACCGCCCGAAAGTGCTGTTTCTGGACGAGCCTACCGTTGCGCTTGACCCGCAGGTACGCCGCCGCATATGGGATTTAATACGTACCCTGCACCGCGAGGGCGTAACCGTTGTACTTACAACCCATTATATAGAAGAAGCCGAAAATTTGTGCGGCAGGGTTGCCGTTATAAACGACGGCAGGCTGGTAAAAACAGGCAGCCCCACGGAACTTTGCAGGCAGCTTGGCAGCTTTACGGCCGAGTGGGACGCAGACGGTGCAAGGCAGTACCGCTTTTTTGCGCAGCGCAGCGAAGCGGCGGCCTTTGCGGCAGAGCTTGACAGCGCCGCCTTTATACGCCGCACCAATCTGGAAGACGTATTTATAGAACTGACGGGAAGGGCAATAAAATGATACAGGATATAGCAACGGTATTTTGGCGCGACTGGATTGTGCTGCGCCACAGGCTGTTAAAATTTATCTTAAGCCGCATGGTTGCGCCGGTGCTTTATATGGTGGCTTTCGGCTGGGGCCTTGCCCGCAGCGTTAACACGGGCGGCGGTTCATATCTCGATTTTATCGTGCCGGGCATTTTGGCGTTAAATTCCATGAACATTGCCTTTAACAGCCTTACGCCGCTGTGCACGGAAAGGGTATACCATAAATCGCTTGAAGAATACCTGTTGGCGCCTATTTCCGCCTCCGGGTTTATAATTGGCAAAATTTTGGCGGCAGTGCTGCGCGGGCTTATTTCATCGTCAATTATTGTGGTGCTGGCATGGCTTTTTGGCGCAAAACTTGCCCTTACGCCTTTGTTTATAGCAGTTTTGGCGTTAAACTGCGTAATTTTTGCCGAAGCAGGTTTTTGCGCAGCCCTTATAGTACGCAATTTTGAAGACATGGCGCGCTTTAACACATACCTGCTTTTGCCGATGTCTTTTTTATGCGGCACCTTTTTTAAAACAGACAGGCTGCCGCACGCCGCAGCGTTTGTTATAGAGCTTTTGCCCTTAACGCACGCCAGCAGCCTATTGCGTGCCATTAACAGCGGCGCGCCCTTCAGCATAACTTCGGCGGCAATACTGCTTGTTTATGCGGTGCTGCTTTTTGGCGCCTGCCACTATATTTATAAAAGCTTAAAAAACCAATAAAATAAACCCCGTACACATACGGCAAATAAATTGCTGCTGTATGTATGCGGGGTTAAATTTTTTAATAAACTAAACGGCAGGCTTGGCAAGAACCTTAACCGGATTCCAGCGTTCGCTTCTGTAATACCAGTACAGGCAGGCAACGGTAAACACCCACGTAATGGGGTATACCCAGGCCACGCCGTCCGCAGTGGGGTTAAAATACATAATTAATTTTAATACGACTATGCGGATAACGCACATATTTACCAGAATAATAAACATCGCCGGCAAAGTGCTGCCGCTGCCGCGGATTGACGAAGCAAGCACCTCGAGGAAAACATATAAGAAGTAAAACGGCATAATAACAAAGGCAATGCTGCTGCCGATAGCAATAACCTCGGCGTCGTCTGTAAACATGCCGAAAGCAAAATCTGCAAAAAACAGCACCAGGCTGATGCTTACTGCAGTAACCGCAAGGCCGAAATAAATGGAAATGGCAGTTCCGCGCTTGCTGCGCATAATTTTGCCAACGCCAACATTCTGGCTGATAAAGGTGGAGCAGGCCTGCCCCAGTGCCATAATGGGCAGGTAAATAACGTTTTCTACCTTAAAATAAGCTGCGTAAGCCGCAATACTGTTTACGCCCAGCCCGTTAATGTTGGTTTGCACAACAATGTTCGAAAGCGTAATTACAATAGTTTGAATGGCTGCCGGTATGCCAATGCGGAAAATCTCCCGCGCCAGCGGCAAATCAAGAGTAATCTTTTTAAAACGCAGGCAGTAGCGCGCGTCCATATTATATAAATGGTAAATTACAAGCCCTGCCGCCAGCGTCTGCGAAACAACCGTTGCCATGGCAGAACCTGAAATACCGAAGTTCCAGTAATATACAAACAAAAAATTGCCTATAACATTGGCTATGCCGCCTATAAGCTGATAAATCATCGGCGAAAGCGAATTGCCCAAAGCCCTTAAAATGCCGCTGCCAACGTTATAACTTACAATGGAAAACAGGCTCAGCATAAACAGGCGTATGTAAACCGTGCCCCAGTGCATAATTTCGGGCAGAGTGTTCATCAGCTCCAAAACAGTTGGCGCAAATATTATGCCCAGTATGGTAAACACAATAGAAAATATTATGGTAAGCCCCGCCGTGCAGTGAACAACGCGGCTGAGATTTTCAAACTCGCCGCGGGCAAATTCGCGTGCGGCTATAACGCCTATGCCGACTGAAAGGCCGATAAAAAAGCCCAGTATAATGATGATAATAAAAGTGCTGGCGCCTACCGCAGCGGCCGCATCTTTGCCCAAAACACGCCCGACGAAAATTAAATCGACCGTGCTGTAAAGCTGCTGAATTAAACTGCCCGCAAAAAGCGGCAGCGAAAACCAAAACAGCTGCCTGCCGATAGGCCCGTGCGTTAAATCCTTGGTTTTATTTTTAGTACTGGTTAAAGCAGGCATTATTTAGCTCCTGTAAAATAAAAATTGCTGCCCAAAAACAGCCGCTACCGTTAGTGTAGCCGTAAACAACAGGCTTGTCAATACTGTACATGGTATGGCAGCAGTGTAAAATAAATTTAACAACAAAGCTGTTTTAATATAAAAATGCAAACAATTTTGCATAAATTTTCAAACAAAAATTTTTAAAAACCGCTTGCGTATGGTATAATAAAAGTGTAAAATCCCGCTGGGGGGGGGAAAACTGCGCTTCGCGCAGAAATGAAAAAGAGAACCTGACGAGTAATTTCCTCCTCCACGTAACAACGGAGGAGGTATTTTTATGAAAAAGAATTTACGCTCTAAAATTTTGTTGTGCGTTTTGGCAGGCGGCGTGCTGGCGGCAAATACGGCGTTGGCGGCGGAGGTATATACCGAAACGATTAGCGGCGCTAATGATAATTATACTGCCGATATAAAAACTGATGATGCTAACGGTAATTATACTTATAACTTTGGTGAAAATGATAAGTTGAATGTTAATGATGAAAGATTTGCTATTTTTATAAATGAAAATAACAAAAATGATGTAAACGAGATGGTAATAAATACTCCATTGAATATATACTTAACGAATAATACACAAAAAGATGCTACATATGGTATTTATATTGGTGATTCTATGGGTAATAATATTAATGGTAAAGTTATCGATAGAAGCTGTGGTGGTATAATTAAAGTAATTTCAGATAAAAGGGAATTAAATGAAAAGGATGGTACTATAGTCAGAGGTGTTAATGTGCAATCTGGAAATGGTAACATAGTTAAAATTGGTAATGCTACAGTTATTGTAAATGCTATATATGATGAAAATTTTTTTGCAGATGCTGTTGGTTTATATGTACAACGTGCTGATAATGAAATTATAATGGATGGAGGCACTATTGAAGTAACAGCTGATGTTAATGACGGTACAAATACTGCTAAAGCAACTGGTATTGAAGCGCTTAATGGGAGTAAGATTACGACAACAAATAGAAATACTGATATTATAGTAACGGCAACCGGGGAAAATAGTTCTAAGAGTACAGCAATAGGTATAGCAGCAGATTTAAATAATGCAAATGTTATTACAGGTAATGGTGATATAACAGTTACAGCATTCAGTGATAATTATGCGTATGCCGATGGAATTCAAATTTACGAAGCATCAAATTTAGAAAAAGAAAATGGTAAAATAGAAGCTGTTGCAAAAGGAGATGGTACTTTAGTAGCGCATGGATTGTATATGGAATTTGGTAATTCAGCGGTAAATCTTGGTTTAGTTGATATTACTGCTAAAACTATTGGTGGTAGTGTAGAACATGGTAATTGGATAAATTCTATAGGTGTACAGACGAAGGATAACAGTATTGTTAATATTAATGGCGGTTCAATTACAGCAGAAGCATATAACAGCGATGGCACAACTGAAAATGAAGATGCATTTGTTGTAGCTATTTTAAGTGAAGGTACTTCTGCCGTTAATGTAAATCAAGGAACAAGCAATAATGTTATTGTTAATGGAAACATTGAAACAAGAAATGATTCTGTTGTTAAATTAAACCTTAATACAATAAATTCTGAACTTAATGGTGCAATTGATGATAACGGCGATAATGGTACAACTCTTACGCTTGCTAATGGTGCAGAGTGGAATAATTCTGATAGATCTAATGTAACTAATGTTAGTATGAACGGTGGTATTATTAACCAAAATACTGATAAATATATTGAAATTGAAAATTATTCCGGCATAGGTGAAATTGTACTTACCGTAGGCGATAATACATCTAATGGTGATATTGATGTTATTGCAGGAAGAACTTATATTACAAGTGCAGACGAAGGCTCTGTAATTAATATGAGCGTTATTAATAATAATCTTATCGGTACAACTGATTCTGCGCAGGCATTGGCAAATTTAAACCAAATTGCCAACGAAATTTCTTATGATGATAATGATGGACATATCACCGGTAAGGTAACGATAAAAGAAGGCTTGATTATGCCGGAAGCAAGCGGCGATTTGCTATTTGACCAAAATAATATTGGCTATGTTGCTAATGTAAAACAAAACAGCAGTACAACAACGATTGATAACATTAAAAATATCGCCGCAACAGCTATTGTTGCCTGGCGGCAGGAGGACAGCACCTTAAGCCAGCGCCTTGGCGAACTGCGCGAGAGCGACGGCGGGCAGGGCATTTGGGTGCGTATGAGCCGCGGCGAATTTGAATATGACGGCGAATACAAAAACCAGTATAACTTCTTCCAGATGGGTTATGACTGGGCGGCAGGCAACTGGCATTACGGCGCGGCAGTAAGCCATAATGATGGGCAGACAACCTATACCCATGGCGACGGTGAAAACCGCAGCACATCCTTAAGCCTGTACGGCACCTGGCTGGGCGATAAAGGTCATTATGCCGATATCGTACTTAAACAGGGCAGGTTAAGCAATGATTTTGATATTTACACCGAAGCAGGGCACACCAGCGGCGATTATGACGCCTGGGGCACCAGCTTAAGCGGCGAATACGGCATGAAAGTTGACCTTGACGGCGGCTGGTATGTAACGCCGCAGGCACAGCTTAACTTAATGCGTATCGGCGGTGAAGATTACACCACCAACAATGGCATCAAAGTTAATCAGGACAGCCTTGAAAGCGCAGTAGGGCGCATAGGGTTTGAAGTAGGCAAACGCATCAGCGACAGCGGCAGCATTTACGCCAAAGCAAGCCTGCTGCACGATTTTGCAGGCAGTGCCGATACTTATTTAAGCCTTAACGGCTTAACAAACAGTTATCATCAGGATATTGGCGATACCTGGTGCGAAGCGGGAATTGGCTTTAACTACAAAACAAGCGAAAACAGCTATGTATATGCCGATGTAGTAAAAACCTTCGGCGGCGATGTAGAAACACCGTGGCAGTGGAGTGCCGGCATGCGCTGGACGTTCTAAATAACAAACAAAGCGCGTTTCCGTAAATTCGGAAGCGCGCTTTTAGTATCTTTACAGTTTTATATTTTTCTGTTACAATATGCAGGCAAATGTGCTGCCATAACGGTAGGCGGTTAGCCCTCTGCGGAGGGACTGTGACCCTTCGATGATATAGAAATCCGGCTTGAGCCGGAAATACTATGAAGGAGGGGATAGCGTGGATATTTTAGCATTGTTAATAACCTTTACTGGTTATACAATAGCTGTATTTTCCCTGGGCTATACCCTTGGGAAAGATATTGCCCGCAAAAACAAGTAAACCGCCACAGCCCTTCAATTGTGACGGTTTACTTTAAACTATAAGCAATATTTTGGGCTAACCGTCTATCGGCAGCCTTTTGTGTTTCTATTGTTATTATAACAAACATAGCGCAAAAGTCAAATAAAGCGTTAAGTGATTTGATTTTGCGCAGTAAACAATTCTTTACAGCCCGCTGTCCAAAAAGGCGCGCAGTTCTTTTTCTTTCATGCCGCCGATATGCGATTTGGTAATGGTGCCGTACTTGTCAACAATGTAGGAGGCCGGTATGCCCTGCAAGCCGTAGGCTTTAACAATGGCGTTTTTGTCGCCCCAGTACATTGGGTAGGCAAAGCCGCTTTCGCCTGCATATTTTTCGTAATCGCTGCGCGAATCATCAATGCTTACGGCAAAAAACTCAATTTTATCTTTGTAATCCGGATAAATTTTGTTCATTTCGGGCATTTCCTGCATGCAGGGGCCGCACCAGGTTGCCCAGAAGTTTACAAACACTGTTTTGCCGCGCAGAGAAGAAAGTTTTACTTCTGTGCCGTCCATGGCAGTTACGGTAATATCCGGCGCTTCGGTGTTAACTGATTGTGCGGCGGCTTCGTTAATGTTGCCTGCCTGGTAATGCGTCCACACAAGTGCTGCGCCAATGCCTACAACGGCTGCGGCAGCGGTAATGAGCAAGAATTTTTTTAAAGTAAACATTTAACCACTCCTAAAATTTAGTTTTAAAATTTATAGCCCCTTCCGGGCAGATTTTTTTACATTCGCCGCAGTTGATGCACTCGCGGTCATTTACTTTTTGACAGTCCATTTTGCAGAAACGCACGCAGGCATTGCAGCCGGTGCATTTTGCTTTATCTACCGTAATGCCAAAGGCAGAAAGTTTGTTAAACAGGCCGTACCATGCGCCGAGCGGGCATAAAAAGCGGCAGAACGGGCGGTAAATAAATACGCATGCGCCCAAAATTACAAGCATTAATAAAAACTTCCAGCCAAACAAAAGCCCAATGCCGTCACGCAGGTTTGCGTTAAGTGCCAAAAGCGGCAGCCCTGCTTCCAGTGTGCCTGCGGGGCAGATGTATTTGCAGAACGCCGGTGCGCCGACGCCGTCCTGCCACCAGAAGTATACAGGCAAGAGAAGCAGAAAGATAACGGCAACGGCATATTTCAGCAGGCTCAGCTTTTGCGTAAAGGCATTTTTGCGCAGCTTGGGCGAGGGGGTTTTGTATAACAAATCCTGCACCAGCCCGAAGGGGCACAGCCAGCCGCAGATGACGCGCCCTAAGCACAGCGCGAATAAAAGCAAAAGCCCCACAACGTAAAACGGAAACTTTAACGCCGTACCAGCAAGGGTGCTTTGCAGCGAGCCTATGGGGCAGGCCCCCAGCGCGCCGGGGCACGAATAGCAGTTTAATACCGGCACGCATACGCTTTTGGGCTGCGCCTGCCAGATGCGCCCAGTGATAAAGCCCGGCAGGTTGGCGTTATGCAAAAGCGCCGATACAAGCTGAACAACGCCGCGCCTAACCAATGCCGATGCACTCCAGGCAGATTAAAATTGCTTTGTTCAGCACTTCCATATATTCTTTTTGGTAAATGCCGGCCGCTAAAAACGCAGCGGCAAGCAGCCATAAAAATATTTTCATTTCATCACCGCTATTATTATACAATAGCCTGCGCATACAGTACAAGGCGCACGGCCAAAGAAAATATTAAAAATGCCGCGGCAATACGCGCCGCATAACTTATTGAAATGCCAGGCACGTTGTAGTATAATAATTAAATGTATTATGGTAAATTACCAGTTAAGTTTTTAGGAGGAATCAGTTATGTCCGGACATTCTAAATGGGCTAATATCAAACACAAAAAAGGCAAAGCCGATGCTGCGCGCGGTAAAATTACCACCAAAATCGGCAGAGAAATTACCATTGCTGTGCAGATGGGAGGCCCTGACCCTACCGGCAATATGAGATTAAAACTGGCACTCAGCAAAGCTAAGGCCAACAATATACCGAAAGACAACATTCAGCGTGCCATTAAAAAAGGACAGGGCGCTGCCGAAGGCGGCAACTACGAAGAAATTACTTACGAAGGCTACGGCCCGGCAGGCGTTGCCGTTATGGTATCCACCCTTACCAACAACCGCAACCGCACCGCTGCCGATGTGCGCCACGTATTCAGTAAATCCGGCGGCAACATGGGCGAAACCGGCTGCGTAAACTGGATGTTTAAACGCAAGGGCGTATTTACAATCGACGGCGAGGAAAACGAAAGCCTGACCGAAGACGATTTGATGATGATTGCCCTTGACGCTGGCGCCGAGGACGTTAAGAGCGAAGAAGGCGGCTTTGAAATCATTACCCAGCCGGAAGATTTTGACGCTGTTGAAAAAGCGCTTGCCGACAACAACGTTGAAGTTGCCATGGCAGAAATCACCATGATTCCGGATACTATGGCAGAGCTTGACGAAGAAGGCGTTGCCAAAGTGCAGAAAATGCTTGATTTGCTGGATGACCTTGATGACGTGCAGGATGTATACACCAACGCAGACCTGCCGGATGATGATGAAGAATAATTGATTTTTTAGGGGGCAGGCTTAAAAGGCCTGCCTGCTTTATATAAGACGGGAGTTTTGTTATGCTGGCAATCGGAATTGACCCGGGCACGGCAATCTGCGGCTTCGGGCTGGTTGAAATGATTGGCAACAGGCTGCGGCCGGTGCATTACGGCGCAGTGTTTACGGATAAGAATATGCTGCCGGAGATGCGGCTAAAAAAGATTTACGACGGGCTTACGGAACTGATAGACACCTATCACCCGGATATTATGAGCGTGGAGCAGCTCTTTTTTAACCGCAACGTAACAACGGCTATCAGCGTAGGGCAGGCGCGCGGAGTTGTGCTTTTAACCGCCGCCAACCGCGGGCTGCCTGTTATGGAATTTACGCCGATACAGGTTAAACAGGCCGTTGTAGGCTTTGGCAGCGCTAATAAAGAACAGGTGCAGTTTATGGTGCAGCATCTTTTAAACCTGCGCGAAAAACCCAAGCCTGACGACGTTGCCGACGCGCTTGCGATTGCCGTTTGCGGGCTGCATACGGCGGCAACAAGAAGATGGACGGAGTTAAAGTAAATGATTGGTTCAATAAAAGGCAAAGTTGCAGAACTGGCAAATGAATATTGTTTAATAGAAACGCCTGGCGGTGTAGGCTACCGTGTGTTTATGCCTTCGGCCAATCTGGCGGCGCTTTCCCTTGGCAGCGAGGTGCGCGTGCATACTTATACTTCCGTGCGTGAGGACGCCATTTTGCTGTTCGGTTTTCTGCAAAAGCAGTATTACGATTTATTCGTGCTGTTAATAGCGGTCAGCGGTGTTGGGCCTAAAGTGGCGCTGGGTATTTTATCGGCTGTAAAGCCGGATGATTTTTATATGGCGGTGCAGAACCGTGATATGAAAGCGCTGACCAAGCTGCCGGGTATTGGCAAAAAAACGGCTGAAAGGCTGCTTTTGGAGCTGAAGGATAAAATTTCCGGCGGGGATGAAATTATTGATACGGTATTTTACCCGCAGGGCGGCGATGTGCCCGAAACGGCAGTGGGCGAAGCCATTGAGGCTTTGCAGGCGCTTGGGTACACGAGCAGCGAGATTGTACCGGCGCTGAAAACCGTTGAAGGCTACGAAAAAATGCCGTGCGAAGAAATTATTAAACATGTGCTTAAGGTATTTGCCGGGAGGAAATAATGAACGAGCAGGAAAGAATTATTACCGGCAGGGAACAGGATGCCGACGGCTGGCAGTACAGCCTGCGTCCGCGCCGTCTTGTCGAATATATCGGGCAAAACCAGGTAAAACAGAATATGCAGGTTTTTATAAAGGCGGCGGCAGAACGCGGCGAAGCACTTGACCATGTGCTTTTGTTCGGGCCTCCGGGCCTTGGCAAAACCACGCTTGCCAACATTATTGCCAACGAGCTTAACGTAAACATCCGCATTACAAGCGGCCCGGCAATTGAGCGGCAGGGCGACCTGGCGGCGATACTGACTAACCTTGGCGAAAACGACGTGCTTTTTATCGACGAAATTCACCGCCTTTCCAAAACGGTAGAAGAAATTTTGTATTCTGCCATGGAGGATTTTGCGCTGGATATTATTATCGGCAAAGGGCCGAGTGCGCGCAGTGTACGCCTTGATTTGCCGAAGTTTACGCTTATTGGCGCAACTACCCGCCTTGGCGCTATTGCTGCGCCGCTGCGCGACCGCTTTGGCGTGCAGTGCCGTTTGGAGTTTTATAAACCTGATGAATTATGCTTTATTATAGAGCGCGCTGCGGAAATTTTGGGCGTAGCCATTGAACGTGAAGGTGCTCAGGCTATTGCAAGGCGCAGCCGCGGCACGCCGCGTGTTGCCAACCGCCTGTTAAAGCGCGTGCGCGATTTTGCGCAGGTTGCCGGGGCGCAGAGCATTACGGAGCAGGTGGCGGACGAAGCCCTGTCGCGCCTTGAAGTTGACAAGTACGGGCTTGACCGCAACGACCGCCGCATTTTGCAGACCATTGTAAAAACCTTCGGCGGCGGGCCGGTGGGCATAGAAACCATTGCGGCAGCCGTAAGCGAAGAAAGCGATACTATCGAAGATGTTATCGAACCGTACCTTATGCAGCTGGGGCTTATTCAGCGTACGCCGCGCGGACGCATAGCCACACGCGAAACATACAGGTATCTTGGTGTGCCTTATCAGAAGGAGGGGCGCTGATATGAAACTTTTGCTTCATGCCTGCTGCGGGCCGTGCGCCTGCTATCCAACCGAAAAGCTGGCAGCAGACGGCATTGATTTTGACATTATCTTTTTTAATCCAAACATTCATCCTTACAAAGAGTTTAAACGCCGCATAGCCGCCCTGTGCGAACTGTGCGAAAAGAAAAAATACCGTTTAACGGTTGATAAAAGCTATCCTCTGGAAGAATGTGTGCGCGGCATGCTTGATGAACCCGGCTGCCGCTGCATTTACTGCTACCGTACGCGTATGCGCTATGCAGCCAAATATGCTAAGGAAAACGGCTATGATGCTTTCAGCACAACGCTGCTTGTAAGCCCGTACCAGAAGCACGAACTGATTAAAAAACTGGCAGAGGAAGCTGCTGCGGAATTTGACATTCCGTTTTATTATGAAGATTTCCGCGAGGGTTACCAGCGCGGCGTAGATATAAGCCTTGAGCTTGAGCTTTACCGCCAGCCGTACTGCGGCTGTGTGTTCAGCGAACGTGACCGTTACGAGAAGAAGCCTAAAAAGAAAGATTAACGCAAGGAGGCAGCCGATGAGAATTTTATATGCCGCTCTGCTGTTTATGATGATGCTGGTGGGAACACCTGCGGCGCTGGCTGCACCTCAAATTTCCGTAGGGCTTGTGACGGGGCAGTTTACTGCCGAACTGGCAAGCGAAACCGATTTTACAGCGCAGACGGTTGTTAACGGCAGTGTGCGCAAAGAGTTTTTGTTTAAAGCGGGCAGTTATTATTTTAATGCCGCAAACGGCAGCGTTAATGCCGACGGGCAGGAGTTTGGCAACGTTGTGCTGCGCATTAAGGCAGACGGCGTAAACCCTGTAAAAGTAAACAAAAAAACTTACCGCGGCAATATAGAAGTTATGCTTGCGCCGGACCGCAAAAACCTTATAGTGCGCAACGTGCTGCCTGTTGATGAATATCTTTACAGCGTGGTGGGGCGCACTGTGCCGGTGTATTTCCCGGATGAAGCCATTAAGGCGCAGGCCGTTGCCATGCGCAGCTATGCCCTGTGGCTTGCGGAAAACAACAATTATTACTATGATGTGCGTGCCGGTGAAAAAGATTATGTTTACAGCGGCACGGATATGGAAAAACGCGATATTAACAAACTGATTGACAGCACGCGCGGCGAAGTTGTGCTTTACGGCGGCAGGCCTGCCATGGCACTTTACACGGAGTCGAGCGGCGGTTATACGGAAGACAGCGCCGATGTTTACGGCGAAGTTTTCCCCAAGCCTTATTTAAAAAGCGTAAAAGATTATGATTCCGACGCGCCGGATTATAAATGGGAGCGTTCTTTTGAAGCCCAGAATATTTCTTCCGGTTTGCTGCGCGGAGGGTATGATATAGGCCAGATTGAAAGCATACGCCTTTCGCCGGAAAAACCGGGCGCATCCGACAGGACGGATACCGGGCGCGTAATAAGCGTGGGCTTTGCAGGCAGCAAGGGCAACATTGTTGTGCCTGCCGCCGTGGTACGCGAGCTTTTTTCGCTGCCAAGCACATTATTTGAAATTGAAGTTACAAGGCCCATACCCAAACAGCTTGATGTACCTATCGAAAATTATTACGGCATGGAAATTGGCCGCAAAGAAATAGAAATAGAGCTGAAGGATAAGGAGAAAAGCGAAAACGGCATTGCCGGAAGCATTAAACTTATCAGCGGCGTTGACGGGGAAAAAGTTATTTTTAAAGGGCGCGGCAGCGGCAGCGGGCTTGGCTTAAGCCTGTGGGGAGCGCGCCAGCTTGCCAATGACGAAGGCAATACGCCCGGATATTATAAAAATATTTTGCGTTATTATTACAGAAATACAGTTGTAACAAAAATTTATTGAAAAGTGTGGAGAAAAAATGCAAGTAAGCGATTTTAATTATGATTTGCCGCAGGAACTGATTGCGCAGACACCTATGGAACCGCGTGACCATTCCAGATTGCTGGTTGTTGATAAGGAAACAGGCAAAATGGAACACCGCCATTTTTACGATTTGCCCAATTACCTGCGCCCTGATGATTTACTGGTGTTTAACGATACCAGAGTTATTCCCGCGCGTTTGCACGGCGTAAAAGATACCGGCGCCAAAGCCGAAGTATTTTTGCTGACGCGCCTTAACGCAACCGACTGGGAAGTTTTGGTAAAACCGGGACGCCGCCTGCGTACCGGGGCGGTAATAAATTTCAGCGATGATTTAAGCTGCGAAATACTTGACAACACCGAATTTGGCGGACGCATTGCCCGTTTTAAATTTGAAGGCGTGTTTGAAGAAATTTTGGACAGGCTTGGTGAAACGCCGCTGCCGCCGTATATTACCGAGCAGCTTGAAGACAAGGAACGTTACCAGACTGTTTACAGCCGCGATAAGGGCAGTGCCGCAGCGCCTACTGCCGGGCTGCACTTTACCAGGGAACTTTTGCAGAAGGTAAAAGACATGGGCTGCGAAGAAGTGTTCGTAACGCTTAATATCGGCCTTGGCACTTTCCGCCCCGTAAGCGTGGAAAATATTGAAGACCATGTTATGCATAAAGAATTTTACACCATTACGCCTGAAGCGGCAGACGCCATTAACAAGGCCAAAGCTGCGGGCAGGCGCATTGTTTCTGTAGGCACAACGGCGGTGCGCACGCTGGAAGCCGCCGCAACCGCCGGCAACGGCATTATTAAACCGGGTGCAGCCTGGACTGATATTTTTATTTACCCCGGTTACAAATTTAAAATGATAGATGCACTTGTAACCAACTTCCATTTGCCGCAGAGCACGCTTTTAATGCTGGTTTCCACGCTTTCGACGCGCGAAATTATGCTTAAAACCTACGAAGAAGCAGTAAAACAGAAATACCGTTTCTTCTCCTTCGGCGATGCCATGTTCATTACCGATAATTTATAAAAGCGGAGGTAAATAATGCACGCTGTTACTTACGAACTTATTAAAGAATGCAGCCGCAGCGGTGCGCGGCTTGGCCGCCTGCACACGCCACACGGCACATTTGAAACGCCGATGTTTATGCCGGTCGGCACGCAGGCAACAGTAAAAACCCTGTCGCCGGAAGAACTGTACGACATGGGCAGCCAGGTAATACTTTCCAATACTTACCATTTGTTTTTGCGTCCCGGGCATGAGCTTGTAAAAAAAGCCGGCGGGCTGCACAAATTTATGAACTATAAACGCGGCATGCTGACGGACAGCGGCGGTTTTCAGGTGTTCAGCCTCGGCGCAATGCGCAAAATAAAGGAAGAAGGTGTAACCTTCCGCTCGCATATTGACGGCAGCAGGCAGTTCCTTTCGCCGGAAATAGCCACGCAGGTGCAGGAAGCACTGGGCGCGGATATCGCCATGGCCTTTGATGAGTGCATTCCGTACCCGGCTGATTATGATTATGCCAAACAATCAACCGAGCGCACCACGCGCTGGGCAAAACGCTGCCTTGAAGCACATACGCGCGAGGACCAGTCGCTTTTTGGCATTGTGCAGGGCGGCATGTATAAGGATTTGCGCAAAATGAGCGCCGACAGTTTAACGGATATGGATTTTGCAGGTTACGGCATCGGCGGTTTAAGCGTTGGCGAACCCAAGCCCATGATGTATGATATTTTGGGCGAAACAACGCAGCACCTGCCCAAAAACAAAGCCCGTTATTTAATGGGCGTAGGCACGGCGGACTGCATTATTGAAGGCGTAAATCTGGGCGTCGATATGTTTGACTGTGTGTTCCCGACAAGGGTAGCGCGCAACGGCACGGCCATGGTGCCGGAAGGACGCCTTGTGGTGCGCAACAAAACCTATGCCGAAGATTTCCGCCCGATTGACGAGCGCTGCGGATGCTATACCTGCCGCAACTTTTCACGCGCATATATCAGGCATCTGTTTAAGGTGGAAGAACTTTTTGCCCTGCGTCTGTTAACCATTCATAATTTATATTTCCTGCTTGACCTTGCAAGGCAAATCAGGCAGGCTATTGCAGAGGACCGTTTCCCGGAATTCCGCGAAGCGTACCTTGCGAATTACCGCGGGTAAAAAGTAGAACTTGCTATTTTTGTGTAAATAAATTAGAATAAGAGATATAAGTAAAAAAGGTTTAGGAGGTAAGTCCATGCAAGGTTTTGATCTGGTGAACTTTTTTAGCGGTGTTTGGCCTTTTCTTATTTTGGCGTTTATCTTTTGGTGGATGATTGACAGACCGCATAAAAAAGAAGAAAAGAAAAGACAGCGCATGCTTGAATCTTTGAAGAAAGGGGACAAAGTTGTCACTGTCGGCGGCATGTATGGCACTATTACCCGTCTGAGCGAAAAGAAAGTCGTTCTTAAAGTTTGTGAAAACGTGGAAGTTGAATTCCTGCGCACGGCAATCAGCGCCTATCAGGACCCTGCCAAACAGGAAATGGCCGAAAAGTAATAATGGATAAAAATCAATTGCGCAAAGAGCTCAAATCTTTGCGCAATCGGCTTTCTAAGGAAGAAGTGGCCGCAAAAAGCAGCAGTATCTGCCGTAAAGTTCTGGGTACGGCGGCATACCGCGATGCCGGAACTGTATTTGCCTATCTTGCCTTCGGCAATGAAGTAAATATCGATGGCGTTATTTCGCAGGCGCTTAATGACGGCAAAACGGTGTGCGTTCCTGTTGTAACGGGCCCTCATTCCATGCAGGCCGTAAAATTAAATAGTTTAAACTGCATTAAAGAAGGCGCGTACGGCATCCGTGTTCCGCAAGGCGAACCGCAGGCCGTTAATCCTTCCGGCATCGGCCTTGTGCTTGTGCCGGGCCTTGGCTTTGATTTAAAAGGCGGGCGCATGGGCATGGGCGCGGGTTATTACGACCGTTTTCTGCCGCAGTGCGCAAATGCGGTTAAAACAGGTATTACTTACGATATTTTGCTGCGCGGTAAAATAATCTGCGATGAGCATGATGTATTAATGGATTATATTATCACCGAATCGCAGGCAGCAAAATGCAGGTAATTTTTATAAAAAAATAAAGGGGGCAATAATTTTGAGATGGAATGAATTAGGAAAATTTCTGATCATCTCATTGGCCATTATCGGCGGTTTTATTATGTATATTAATCCGCTGGCTAATTCCATCAAGCAGGGCCTCGACCTTCAGGGCGGCACGCATGTTGTGCTGCAGGCGGTAGAAACACCGGAAGCGAAGATTGACGACGATGCTTTGAACAGAACTGTAAAAATTATTGAAAGACGTGTAAACGAACTCGGTTTAACGGAGCCGGTTATCCAGCGTCAGGGCAAAGACCGCATTATTGTGGAACTGCCCGGCATTAAAGACCCGGACCAGGCCATTAACATGCTTGGCCGCACGGCTATGCTGGAGTTTAAAGACATTAACGGCACCACTGTTTTAACCGGCAAGGATTTGCGCGACGCGCGCGCCCAGATGACGGGCAGCGGCAGCCAGGCAGTTGTAGGGCTGGAGTTTACCGATGAAGGCGGCGCTAAATTTGCCGATTTGACTGCACGCAATATCGGCCGCCCGATTTCCATTCTGCTTGACGGCGAAGTGCTGACAAGCCCTGTTGTACAGGAAGCAATTACCGGCGGCAAAGCGCAGATTTCCGGCTCTCGCAACATGGAAGAAGCCGAGCATCTGGCAATTTTGCTGCGCAGCGGTTCTTTGCCTGTTAAAATTGAAGTTATGGAAAACCGCACCGTTGGCCCGACTTTAGGCCAGGACTCTAAAGAAAAGAGCGTTGTGGCATTCTCCATTGCTATCATTGGCATTTTTGCCTTTATGCTGCTCTTTTACAGAATTCCGGGCGTTGTAGCGGATATTGCACTGCTTTTGTATGTAATGCTTCTGCTTTTAATTATGCGTTACCTTGATGCTACGCTTACCTTGCCTGGTATAGCGGGTATTATCCTTTCCATTGCCATGGCGATTGACGCCAACGTGCTTATTTTTGAGCATTTTAAAGAAGAAGTTGCAGCGGGCAAAACCCTGCGCTCCGCAATGGATAAAGGCTTCTCCCGTGCGTTTGTAACCATTTTCGACTCCAACATTACTACCCTTATTGCGGCTGTAATTTTGTTCTATCTCGGCACCGGCCCAATCAGAGGCTTTGCCGTAACGCTGGGCCTTGGCGTTGTGCTGAGTATGTTTACCGCCATTACGGTAACCAAATTCTTAATGAACTTTTTGCTCGCCAGCAACCTTACCAAAAACGGCTTCCTTTACGGAGTTAAATATCCCAAAAAGGAGGCGGCTAAATAATGAGATTTCCTATTGTTAAGCATTTTAAATACTTCATGGGGTTAACCCTGCTGGTATTGTTTATCGGCGTAATTTCCATTTTTACGCGCGGCTTTAATATGGGCATTGATTTTACCGGCGGCAGTATTGTTGACCTTACTTTTGAAAACGAAGTTACCGTTTCGCAGGTGCGCGATGTGCTTAGCCAGCATGGCATGGGCAACAGCATCATCCAGCTTGAAAACAGCACCAACAACGAAAAATCCAAAAGCGTGCTTATCCGTACCGGCCTTGTAGAAGATGACCAGCTTCGCGCTGCAGTAAGCGATATGCAGTCTGCTTTAGGCAACTATCAGATTAATCGTATGGAAAATATCGGTGCTACAATCGGCGAAGAACTGATTGAGCAGGCTGCCATGGCGGTAGTGCTTTCGTGGCTTTTGATGATTGTGTACATTACTTACCGCTTTGAATTTAACTTTGCGGTAGCGGCGGTAGCGGCACTCGTTATCGACGTTTTTGTAACCATCAGTTATTTCTCCTTCTTCCAGATGGAGCTTGATTCTTCATTTGTTGCAGCACTTTTAACGGTTGTAGGTTTTTCCATCAACGGCACGGTTGTTATTTTCGACCGTATCCGCGAAAACCTTAAACTGCACCGCCGCAGCGAAGGGCTGGAGGAACTGGTTGAAACCAGTATCTGGCAGTGCATGACCCGTACCGTTTATACCGAATCCACCGCGCTGTTTGCCGTATTGGTAATCTTCCTTTATGGCGGCGCAACCATTCATAACTTTATGTTTGCAATGCTGGTTGGCTTTGCAAGCGGCGGTTATACTTCGATTTGCCTTGCAGGCCCGATGTGGATTAAAATGCGCGAGCGCAAAAACAACAAACCCGCAGCGGCAAACTAAACTTAAATTTACATTAAGACAAAAATCCCCGGTACTTTAAGTATCGGGGATTTGTTTATAGCAGGGTTATTTTGCTTTTTCCACAATCACAGCGCCGTCAGCGGTTTCTGCCGGAATCGGCGGGGTAATGTGCTCGTTAAGCTGCTTTTCTATTTGTACAGTTTGTTCCTGCAAAGCGCTTAAATCGTCGCGCAAGTCATTAATTTGCTGCTGCTGGGCGCAAATCAGTGTAAAAAGTATCAGCATTAATATCAGGTAAAGCCAGGTACGTTTATTCTGCATAACTGCCACCTCACTATTATCAGTTAAAGTTTTTCTACTATTAGAATAACATTTTCGCTGCGGATATTCAAATATAATGTTAAAATTTTTTCGCAAAAAATATTGCCGGAGTATGATATAATAAGCAGGTAGAAGCCGGGCGCCCCTTTTGGGACGCTTTTTAAATAGAATTTTGACAGAAAAGAGGGATTATATGTTACCAAGTTTTAAAGATATGAAAGTGCCGGAACAAATTATAGAAGCCTTGAAAAATATGGGCATTACCAAACCGATGCCGGTACAGGCGCAGGCAATACCTGCCCTTTACGCGGGGCGTGATGTTATTGCCCGTGCGCAGACGGGCACCGGCAAAACGCTTGCTTTTCTGGTGCCGCTTGCACAGCGTATTGACGTTACCAAAAATTATGCGCAGGCGCTGATTGTAACGCCGACGCGCGAACTTGCCCAGCAGATTGCCGCGGAGTTTAAGCGTTTAACAGGCAAAGAAAGTGCGGTTAAAGTGCTTGCCGTTACCGGCGGGCGCGATTTTGAACTGCAAAAACATAAACTCGAAAATACCTGCCATGTGCTTATCGGTACGCCGGGCAGGCTTTTGGACCATATCCGCAAGGGCAATGTAAGCCTTGGCGGTGTTGGTTATTTTGTGCTGGACGAAGTTGACGAAATGCTTAAACAGGGTTTTGTTGACGACGCGGCAGAACTTTTGGGCATGACGGCTTCCGGACGCCAGGTAATGCTTTGCAGTGCAACTCTGTCGGAAGAAGTGCAGAAGCTTGGCCGCCGCATTACCACCAACCCGGTGCTTATTGATATTAACCCCAATGAAGCAACCGTTGATGCAATTAAGCAAATCTGCATTAAAACAACGGATGAATACCGCGACCGTGCGGTAGCTTTGTTAATAGACCGTTTAAACCCGTATCTTATGATAATTTTCTGCATGAGCAAGGAACGCGCCAACGCTTTGGGCGACGTGCTCGGCGGTATGGGTTACAACGTTGATGTTTTAACCGGTGAACTTTCGCAGGCCAAACGCAAAACGGTTATGAAAAAGTTCCGCGACGCGAAGCTGCAAATACTTGTTGCCAGCGATATTGCAGCCCGCGGGCTTGATATTGAGGGCGTAACGCATGTAATTAACTATGATATTCCGCATGATGTTGACTGGTATGTGCACCGTATTGGCCGTACCGGCAGGGCAGGCAACGAGGGTGTTGCCATAACTTTGTACACGGCGGACGAAGTTAAATGGCTGCGCAATATAGAAAGCAAACTGAACGTGCGCATGGAAAAACAGAATTTGGAAGGCAAGGTTATAGCCCGCCGCGAACAGACCGCTGCGCCGAAAAAGAAAAAGCCGGCAGCACCGAAAAGAGGCAGGAGCGCCGTTGCCGATAAGCGCAAAGCGCCGAAAACCGGCAGCAACAGAAGGCAGAAACGTAAATAGGTGATAGAAAATGCTTACTAAAGAAAAACGCAATAAAATTATAGCTGGCGCAATAGTGCTTTCAATGCTTGCTTCCACCGCGGGATGCGGCAGCAATGAAAACGAGGAACAGGAAGAAAACGGTTCTGCCAACACTTCTATCGTTTATCCGTGGTGGATGTTCTGGCATTGGCCGATGTTTGGCGGCACTACCACTAACGTAAGGCAGGGCACGCCTGTACCCGGTAATACTGCCGGTACGGAGGCCAATACCGCAGGCAATTCCAAAGTGAGCGGGGCAGAGGGAAGCAAAAGCGGCACCACAACCAGTAAGGTAACAAGCCCTTCAACAGGCAAAACAGGCATCAGCAGCGGTGCGGCGCGCAGCAGTGCGGTATCGTAAGGAGGCAGACCATGCTTAAAAAATCATCGTGGATTGACCTTTTGGACGAAAAAATAATTCCTTACATTGATGCGCCGGATTACGAAACAAGGTATCCGGTTTTAAGCCCGCTTTATATCAGCAAAAGCGAAAAAGAAAAAATACAGTACATTGCGCGTGAGGTGTGCGCCGTAATGGCAAAGCTTGCCGAAGACGTGCGCAGCAAAGGCAATGTTATGCCGATAGACATTATTAACATGACGCCGAAGCTGACGCCGTTTATTTTGGACGATGACAGCAAATATGTAACAAACATAGCGCGCCTTGATTTTGTAAAGGACAAAAACGGTATTTATAAGGTTGTGGAAATTAACGCCGATACGCCCTGCGCTATGCCGGAAGCATTTTACGGCAATGCCGTGGCGCAGAAATATTTTGCGGGCAGCGAAGATGATGGGTTTGACGCTGAACTTATCGAGCCTTTTACGGAGCTTTTAAAAACAACGCTGAAGGGCAAAGTTAATTTCAGCGGCGTAAATATTACGCTGGCTGCAAATGATGCTTACGCCGAAGACTGGGCCAATATGATGTATCTGAAAAATGCTCTGGAAGATTACATTAAAGCGCATTTTGATGAGTACGAATTTGTTAATGTGCGTGCGGCAAGGCTTATTGATTTGGTTGTAAAGGAAGACGGCGTTTACCATAACGACGGCAGCGGCGAATATAAAATTGATGTTTTGTACCGTCTGCATCCGCTGGAACTTTTAATGGACGACGAATCGGACGACGGTTATCCTGTCGGCTTAAAGCTGATGGATTTGGCGAATATGCACAAAGTTATTCTGGTAAACCCGGTTAAGGCCATTTTAATGCAGAACAAGGCCATGATGGCGATAGCGCATTATCTTGCCGGAAGCACCGGTTATTTTGACGATGCCGCAAAGCAGCTTGTGCGCACGAATATTGCGGAAACTTCGATGGACGCTAAGGATTTTGCCGGACGCAAATTCCTTAAAAAGCCTATTTTTGGGCGCGAAGGCTGCAATATTTCCATTATCGAGCCGGACGGAACCTTCAGCTATGAGGCGGAAGAAGCCGACGACTGCGCAGATATTTATCAGGAGTTTATAGATTCTGACCTTGTAAGCGTGGAAACGGACGCCGGCAGGTGGGAGGGTAGGTTTACCTATTCTTGCTTTGTAATTAACGGTAAGCCTTCCAAACTGTTTGTGCGTTTCAGCCCGTATGATATTACCGGCATTGAAGCCCTGTTTGTGCCGGTTGTTGTTAAGTAATCTGCGTAAATTAAAGCCGGATTCCGTACCGGCTTTAATTGTTTGTTTTAACCTTTGTAAGCTGTATAAATTGCTTTATACAGCGATAAGTTGTATAATTATAATGTTATAGAGTTTTATTTTTGATTGAGGAGACGATGAAATGAACGAAATTCGCGTGCGTTTTGCACCCAGCCCTACTGGCTATTTACATATCGGCGGAGCAAGAACGGCTCTTTTTAACTGGCTGTTTGCCCGCAAAAACGGCGGTAAGCTGGTACTGCGCATTGAAGATACCGATACCGAACGCTTGAAGGAGGACAGCGTAAGCCAGATTTTAACCAGCCTTAAATGGCTCGGCTTAAACTGGGATGAAGGCCCGGAGGTTGGCGGCGAGGCTGGCCCGTACTTCCAGAGCGAGCGCCTGCCGCTGTATAAGGAAGTTGCCCAGCGCCTTTTGGATGAAGGAAAGGCATACTATTGCTTCTGCACCCCGGCAGACCTTGAAGCACAGCGCGAAAAACAGCGCGTTTTAAAACAGCCGTTCCGCTATGCGCGCACCTGCCGCGATATTCCCGTGGAAGAAGCCAAACGCCGCGTTGCTGCCGGTGAACCTTATTCCGTACGCCTTAAAATTCCGACAGAAGGCACTTTAACCGTACATGACCTTATTCACGGCGACGTTACTTTTGATTTAACCCAGTTTGACGATTTTGTAATTGTAAAAAGCAACGGCATGCCTACCTACAACTTTGCCGTTGTTGTTGATGACCATATGATGCGCATCAGCCACGTTCTGCGTGCGGAAGAACACCTTTCCAACACGCCGAAGCAGATTCTGATGTACGAAGCCTGCGGATTTGAGCCTCCTAAATTCGGCCATATGCCGATGATACTTGCGCCGGACCGCAGCAAACTCAGCAAACGCCACGGTGCAACCAGCGTTGAAGAATTCCGCAGCCAGGGTTATTTGAACAAAGCCATTGTAAACTACCTGACCCTGCTTGGCTGGGGCCCCGGCGATGAACGCGAAATTTTCAGCCTTGAAGAAACCGTTAAACTGTTTGAGCTGGAACAGATGAGCAAAAAAGCCGCTGTTTACGACGTTAAAAAATTAACCTGGATGAACGGCCAGTATCTTTCCAGCCTGCCGCTGGAAGAAATTCTGCCCGAAGCAGAACCGTTTTTTGTAAAATCCGGCCTTGTAACGCAGGAATGGCTTGACAACAACAAAGAATATTTTGCAAAACTTGTTGATGTTGTGCGCGTGCGCGTAAAAACCTTGCAGGAAGTTGTTGACGCTGCCGAATATTTCTTTAAAGATGTGGAAAGCTACGACGAAAAAGGCGTAGCCAAACATTTTAAACCGGAAGCCGCAGAACTTTTAGAGGCCTGCATTGAAGGCATTAAAGCGCTGCCGGAATTTAACCTTGAAACCACTGAAGCATTGTACAATAAAATTGCGGAAGAACACGGCCTTTCCCTTGGCAAGGCAATTCACCCCACGCGCCTTGCGCTTACCGGGCGTACCGTAAGCCCCGGCCTGTTTGACGTAATGGTGCTTTTGGGCCGCGAAAAAACTTTGGAGCGCATGGAAAAAGCCGTAGAATTTATTAAAAATATGTAATATGGAGGGTGTGGAAAGATGAAGATTACCGGACTGTTTTTAGCCTTAATGATGATGGCATCCGTATGTTTTGCCCAGCAGACTGCAACCGTTTACAGCCGCGTGGTAACCGGCAGCGTATCGGGCGTAATACCGGAAACCGACGGAATTGATAATATCAGCCTGCAAAAAAGCGCCAACCGCGTGCTTAACAATGCTGCCGATAATCTGGCCAAACAGCTTGGCAGCTGCCGTCTTTCCTACACCGTAACTTTAAACAGGCCTACGGTTGTCGGCATTTTGCTGAAAGCGGAAAACGGAGCAAACACCGTTTACAAAGGCGTTAATATCGATTTAACCACCGGCAGGGAAATGGCGCTGACGGAAATTTTCCGCGGCGGTGAAACCTTTACCAACATTACCGGCCCTTATAATGACGCACTTTTATATGAGGACGGCGTGCATTTCCGCGATGCGGACGGTGCAGCCTATACGCGCGTTATGCCGTATAAAAATTTGCTGCCCGCAATCCGCGCAGCCGAAGCCGTAAGAATTTTACCCGTTTCGTTTATGACCCGTGCCGTTGAGGACAGGCTGGTGCCTGTAAAACCGGGCGCTATTCTGGCAATTAAGCTCGACGCCAACCGCAGTACCGGTTACAGCTGGCAGGTGCATCCTTCCGACGCTGCTTCCGTTTTTGAAATCGGCCGTTCTTATATGATGCCGATGAACATGGACGGGCAGACCGGCGTAATGGGCAGCGAAATAATTTTCCTTGCCGTGCAGAACCCCGGAAACTATAAAGTAACAATGGAATATAAACGCGGCTGGGAAATGATGGGCGTACAGCAATTCAGCTTTGATATTGCCGCACAGTAACGGAGGTTTAAATGGAGAAAAAAACCATTACTGTAACCATTTTTAACGAACAGTATAACTTAACAACGGAGCTGCCCAAAAAAGAAACCGAAGCCATTGCGGAAATGGTGGATAAAAAAATGCAGCAGTTTGCGGAAAAAACTCACGTGGTAAAAACAGGGCGCGTAGCCGTTTGGGCAGCGCTTGATTTTGCCGGTGAACTTTATAAACTGCGCAAAGAATACGAAAAACTTCTGGCGGCAGCTAAAGAATAATGGTGAATGTGATGAAACATAATAAAACAATCGAACTGCTGGCGCCTGCCGGAAGCTGGGAGGCACTGGAAGCGGCGGTAAACGCCGGGGCCGATGCCGTTTACATGGGCGGCAAAGCCTTTGGCGCACGCCAGTATGCCAGCAATTTTGACAGAGAAGAACTGACCCGGGCTGTGTATTTTGCGCACATGCACCGGGTAAGGCTGTATATAACGGTAAATACTTTGGTTGACGATGCTGAAATGCCGGAACTTGCCGATTACCTGCTGTTTTTAAACAACGTGGGCGTTGACGGCATTATTGTGCAGGACATGGGCGTTATTAACCTGGCGCGCAAACTTGTGCCGCAGCTGCCGCTGCATGCCAGCACGCAGATGACGGTAACAAGCCTTGCCGGTGTGCGCCTGTGTGCGGAAAATGGCATGGAACGTGCCGTGCTGGCGCGTGAACTGAGCATTAAAGATATTAAAACCATTTGCAATAGTACCGATACCGAAATAGAGGTATTTATTCACGGCGCGTTATGCGTATGCTACAGCGGCCAGTGCCTGATGAGCAGCCTTATCGGCGGACGCAGCGGCAACCGCGGTCGCTGTGCGCAGCCCTGCCGCCTGCCGTATAAGCTGACGGACAAAAACGGCAAGGATATGCTGGCAGGAACTGACGCCGGGCAATATCTTTTAAGCCCTAAGGATTTGAACACGCTGGAAATTTTGCCGCAGCTGATAGATGCCGGAGTTACCAGCTATAAAATAGAAGGACGCATGAAACGCCCGGAATATGTGGCAGTGGTGGTGGACGCTTACCGCCGTGCTATCGACAGTTACCTTGCGGGCAATTACAACGTGCCGCAGCAGGATTTTGAAAATATCGAGCAGATTTTTAACCGTGATTTTACTACCGCGTATATGGTAAGCCGCCCCGGCAGAACCATGATGAGCGACCGCAGGCCCAATAACCGCGGCGTTATGGTAGGCCGCGTGGTAAAGCTGTTTAAGGGCGAAAACAAAGCCGCCATCAAGCTGGAAAAGAAACTTTCGCTGGGTGACGGGCTTGAATTTTGGGTAAAAGTTGGCGGGCGCGTTGGCACAACTGTTAACAAAATGACGCAGAACGGGCAGGAGGTAACAAGCGCCCTGCCCGGTACGCAGGTAGTTATAGACATACCTAACGGCGTACGCATGAATGACCGCGTGTTCCGCACTTTTGATGCCGAGCTTATGGCTTACGCCGGTAAGTTTTACGGAGAAAAAGCCAAACGCCGCATACCGGTAGATGCGGTTGTAACCGCTAAATTGGGGCAGCCTTTAACCGTGCTTTTAACGGATGATGAAGGCAGCACCGGCTTTGGCGAAACCAATTTTATTACGGAAACTGCCCGCAAGCACGCGCTTGATGAAGCCGCAGTGCGCAAGCAGGTAGACCGTTTGGGCACAACAGAATACGTACTGAATAATTTAACCGTTGACCTTGACGACGGCGTTATGGTGCCCATGAGCGAAATTAACGAAGCGCGCCGCATGGCGGCAGAAGCGCTGGACGCAGCAAGGCTGGAAGCCTTTGCACCAAAACGCACGGAAAAGCATAAAGTTGATGTGCAGCTTGTAAAACCGGAAAAGAACATTCCCAAAAAGCACGCAGTTTTAACCGTGCGCACTGATACGGTAGGCAAAGCCCAGGCAGCTTTATCCGCCGGTGCCGATTATATTATTTTTGGCGGCGATTTGTTCAGCACCAAAATTGTTACGGATGCTGATTACGCCAAAGTTGCGGAACTTGCCGCACAATACGGTAAAAAATGGGCGCCGGGCACTCCGCGCATAATCAGCCAGGGTCAGGAAGAATTTTACGCACGGCAGTTTGCCAAATGGCAGCAGCTTAACCCTGATGCTGTTTACATTGCCAACAACAGCCTGTGGCAAATAGCCAAAGAAAACTGTAACCTGCCGCTGTGGGCAGATATGGCGCTTAACATTTACAACAGCAGCTGCCTTGAATTTTGGCACGAAGCCGGTGCCAGAGGCGCGGTTTTAAGCGCGGAACTTACTTTAAAACAAATTGAGCATTTGTGCGCTGTAAGCCCGATGCCGCTGGAATGCCTTGTACAGGGGCGCATAGAAATGATGGTTTCGGAATACTGTGCCGGTGGCAGCTTCCTTGGCGGGCTGGACAAAGGCAAATGCAGTTTTAACTGCCGCGAACAGTTATTTTTAAATGACCGCAAAGACGCAAGTTTTCCGCTTGTAACCGACCAGAACTGCCGCATGCACGTTTTAAACGCGCATGACCTTTCCCTGCTGGCTAACCTTAAAGCCGTGCAGGAAGCAGGTGTAGAGCGCCTTTTGATAGACGCACGCTATTACAGCGAAGAAGAAACCGCCCAAATGGCAGCGTTATATAAAGGCGTAATGAACGGTGAAATCAGGCAGGAGGAAAACCTGCCCCATACAACGCGCGGGCATTACTTCCGCGGCGTTTTATAAGGAGAATTATGGCTAAGTTTGCAATACAAACATTAGAATTCGATAAAGTAAAAGAAATGCTGGCAGGCAAAACGGCAACTTCGCTTGGGCGCGAACGCGTTATGAACATGCGCATTGAAAGCGATTTTGCCTCCGTAAAGCGTTTGCAGGAAGAAACTGCAGAAGCACTGCGCCTTTTGGATGACGGCAAGCGTTTTCCTTTCGGCGGGGCGTACAACATTCTGCCGCAGGTTAAACGTGCGCGCATAGGCAGTGTTTTAGAGCCGGAAGAATTAATGCAGGTAGGCACAACCTGTGAAGCCCTGCGCATGGTTAAGCAGTTTTTGGCAGACGAAGCGGAAATTGCTCCGCAGCTGGCAGAATATGCTGCCGGTTTGGAAGCCTTTCCCAAGCTTGAACGCCTTATTGCAAGCACGGTAAGCGAAAAAGGCGAAATTTTAGACAGTGCCAGCACCAAACTTGCAGGGCTGCGCACCGGCGTGCAGGTTGCCAAAAACCGCGTGCGCGAAAAACTTGACAGCATCCTGCATGACCCCAACAACCAGAAGTATTTTCAGGACGCGCTTGTAACCATGCGCGGCGACCGCTATGTAATACCCATTAAGCAGGAATACCGTTATAATTTCCCCGGCGTGGTGCACGACCAGTCGGGCAGCGGCGCAACCCTGTTTATTGAACCGATGGCGGTTGTTAACCTGAATAACGATATTAAGCGTTATCTTGCGCAGGAACAGGAAGAAATAGAACGTATCCTGCGTTCCATTTCCGGCATGGTCGGTGCGGATGCGGCCCGCATTACACAGGCTATGGAACAGCTTACAGAGCTTGATTTTATAGCCGCGCGCGCTTACCTTGCCCAGCAGCAAAAAGCCGTGCGCCCGATTGTAAACATTGGCGGCGGCATAGAAATTGCCAAAGGCAGGCACCCGCTGTTAGACCCGCAAAAGGTTGTGCCGCTGGATATTGAAATCGGCGGCAGGTTTAACACGCTTTTAATTACCGGCCCTAACACCGGCGGCAAAACTGTTGCCTTAAAAACAGTGGGCCTTTTTATGCTGATGGTGCAGGCAGGTTTGTTTGTACCGGCTGTAAGTGCCAAAATGCCGGTTATCGGCGCGGTTTATGCCGATATTGGCGACGAGCAGAGCATTGAACAAAGTTTAAGTACCTTTTCCGGCCATATGACGAATATGGTGGAAATTTTAAAACAGGTAAAAGCAGGCGAACTGGTGCTGATAGACGAACTGTGCGCAGGCACCGACCCTAACGAAGGCGCGGCGCTTGCCATGTCGATACTGGAACACCTGCACAAACGCGGCGTGCTTACAATAGTAACCACGCATTACAGCGAGCTTAAAACCTTTGCTTACGGTCGTCAGGGCATGGAAAACGCTAGCGTGGAATTCGACCCTGTTTCGCTGCGTCCTACCTACCGCCTGTTAATGGGCGTGCCGGGCAGCAGCAATGCGTTTAACATCAGCCGCAGGCTTGGCTTGGATGATGATATTATTGAAAACGCGGGCAGCTTTTTAACGCAGGAACATGTACACATGGAAGACGTGCTGAAAGAACTGGAAGGCGAAAGGCGCGAATACGAAACGCAAAACCGCGAAATACGCAGCTTAAAAGCCGAAAGCGAACGCATTAAGCAGGAACTTCAGCACCAGAAGCAGGAGCTTGAACACCGCAAAAACGAAATTCTGCGCAAAGCGCGCGAACAGGCAGACGAACTTTACCGCAGCAGCCGCCGCGAAACGGAAGCAGTTTTAAAAGAGCTGCGCAAAATGAAAACCGATTTTGACGCCAAACAGTTGCAGGCAGCGGCAGAAGCGGCACGAAAAAAACTGCAGAAAAGTTTTGCAGCCGAAACGCCCGTGCCGGAAGGCGAGCCTTTAACGCCGCAAACCGCAAAAGCAGGGCAGACGGTATTTTTAAAATCGCTCGGCAAGGACGGAACCATAATTGCCGTTAACGGCAGCGAAGTTACCGTACAGATAGGCATTTTAAAAACCACCGTTAAAGCCAAAGACTGCATTGCCATGCGCGGCAAAGCCAAAAGCAACGCCGCCGGTGAAAACTTCGGCAAAAAGCGCAAGGGCTTTGCGCACCAGTTCTTTGTATCTAAAAGCATTGGCGCGCGCACCGAAGTTGACGTGCGCGGCATGACTATGGACGAAGCCATTCCGGCAGTTGATAAAGCCATGGATGACGCGCTTTTGGCAGGGCTTACCAGCCTGCGCATTATTCACGGCAAAGGCACCGGCGCTTTAAAAGCAGGGCTTACGGCCTACCTTTCAACACATGCTTCGGTAAAATCGCTTGCGGAAGCACCGCTTAACGAAGGCGGCAGCGGCGCAACCATTATTAATTTTTAATATCTGTTTAATTAACATTTAAAAAACTGTGCTTTCATAATTAACAGTGTATACAGAATATGTCAATTATGGTACAATATTTATATAGCAGTATTTTTTCATGGGGGGAACCTGATGGCTATATTGGTAAAAAAATTTGGCGGAAGCTCTGTGGCGACGCCGGAAAAAATTCATGGTATTGTAAACAGGGTGCTGAAAGAAAAAAAGCCCGGCGATAAAATTGTAATAGTTGTATCGGCTATGGGCGACAGCACTGATGACCTTCTGGCTTTGGCCGGGCGTGTTAACCCGGAAATGCCCAAACGCGAACTCGATATGCTTCTGGCAACCGGTGAACAGGTTACCATTGCCTTAATGGCAGGGGCATTCTGGGCAAAAGGCCAGCCTGCGGTTTCTTTTACGGGTGCGCAGGCCGGAATTAAAACCAACGACAAATATTCTAAAGCAAGCATTATTAATGTAGAACCCGAGCGCGTACAAAAAGCGCTTGACGAAGGCAATGTTGTAATAGTGGCAGGTTTTCAGGGCATTACCGGCAGCGGCGATATAACAACTTTGGGCCGCGGCGGCAGCGATACAACCGCCGTTGCTATTGCAGCCGGGCTTAATGCAGGCATCTGCGATATTTATACCGATGTGGACGGCGTTTACACTGCCGACCCGCGCATTGTGCCTAACGCCCGTAAGCTTGACGAAATTACCTTTGCCGAAATGCTGGAACTTGCCCGCCTCGGCGCAGGCGTAATGCAGCCGCGCGCGGTAGAATACGGCGAACACAACGGCGTGGCAATCCATGTACGTTCTACATTTCATGAAGTTCCGGGAACTATTATCAGGGGGGAATATACAGTGCAGGAGAAAAAATTTGTTATCCGCGGCGTAGCGCACGATACCAACGTTGCAAAACTGGCAGCACGCGGCGTGCCGGATGAACCGGGCGTAGCTTACAGAATTTTTGCGGCGCTGGCAGACGCCAATATCGACGTTGACATGATTGTGCAGAGCGCAAGCGTACAAAAAGATAAAAACGACATTTTGTTTACAGTTGCCAAAACCGATATGGCAGAGGCTCTCGGCGTTTTGGAAAACCTTAAAGCCGCCATGCCTTTTGATAAAGTAGACCTTGAAGTTAACGTAGCCAAAGTATCCATTGTAGGCGCGGGCATGCTTGGCAGCCCGGGCATTGCCGCCGGTATGTTCGGTGCGCTGGCAGAAGCCGGCATTAATATCGGCGTAATCAGTACATCAGAAATCAGTATTTCCTGCCTTGTGCCCGAACAGAAAGTGGCCCAGGCTGTTAATGCAATCCACAGCCGCTTCTTCCCGCAGGAAGCAGAAAACTGATTGATATAAAAACTGGAGGTAATTAATATGCTGACAAGTATTGCAGCTAACCACGCAAAAGGTAAATCCGCCGAAGACACTATTTTTGCCGCTAACGCAGCGTGCGTTGCCGCAGCCAAAAAAATAGGCGCAGAAAACGTAACCAACGCCACAATCGGCGCTATTTTGGACGAGGATGAAAAACTTGTATGCCTGCCCACGGTAGATAAAGTTTTCCGCAGCCTTTCTACCGATGAACTCATTGCTTACGCACCAATTTCCGGCCTGCCGGATTATCTGGAAGAAGTTTTGAACGCAGCTTTCGGCGATTCCCGTCCGGAAGGCTACATGGCAGCAGTTGCCACCTCCGGCGGCACCGGCGTAATTCACCATGCAATCTGGAACTACATGGATGAAGGCGAAACTGCCCTTACCAGCGACTGGTACTGGGACCCGTACAGCGTGCTTTGCAACGATATGGGCCGCAAGCTCGACACCTATACCATGCTGGACGAAAACAACAAATATAACCTGCCTGCCTTAAAAGCAAAGGTAGAAGAAATTTTAAGCAAACAAAAAAGCCTGCTGTTAATCATCAACACTCCGGCACATAACCCCACCGGCTACAGCCTCAGTGAAGAAGATATGCAGGGCGTAATTGACATCCTTAAAAATGCTACCGAAGGCACCGGCAAAACCGTAACATTGCTTTTGGATATTGCCTACATCGACTATGCGGGCGAACGCCAGGCAGTACGCAAATTCTTTAAAAAGATTTCCAACCTGCCTGCCAACATTTTAACAATCGTTGCATACAGCATGTCTAAAGGCTTTACCATGTACGGCCAGCGCACCGGCGCAATGATAGGCGTTTCTTCTTCCAAAGAAGTTATTGACGAATTTAAAGGCATTAACCAGTACACCAGCCGCGCAACCTGGTCTAACATTAACCGCCCTGCCATGAAAACACTGGCAACCGTTTACAAAGACCCGGAACTGCTGGCAGCCGTACAAAAAGAACGCAACGACTATTACCAGATGATTAAAGCCCGTGCTGATTTATTTATGAAAGAAGCAAATGAGTGCGGATTGAAATGCCTTCCGTATATTGCAGGCTTCTTCCTTTCCATTCCGGATACCGACCCGGAAGCAGTATGCAACAAACTGCACGATGACAACATCTTTGCAGTGCCTCTTAAAGCAGGCATCCGTATTGCACTGTGCGCGGTACCGCTTAAAAAAATCGGCGGTATGGCAGCTAAAATCAAAGCAGCACAGGACGCAGTACACAAATAATAAACAATGCATTGAAGTTTGCGAGGGGAATCTTGAAATATAAGAAAGGGAGAGATGGATTGTGAACAAAACAGACATGAAGTACAAAGCTTATATTCAGATTCTGGAGGAAGAACTTAAACCTGCTATGGGCTGTACCGAGCCGATTTCTTTAGCCTATGCAGCGGCAGTTGCGGCAAAATATATGGACGGCCTGCCCGACAAAGTATTGGTTGAAGCAAGCGGCAGTATCATTAAAAACGTAAAATCGGTAATCGTCCCCAACACCAACCACATGAAAGGCATTCCTGTTGCTGCGGCAGTAGGCATTATTGCCGGTAACCCGGATAAAGAACTGGAAGTTTTAGCCGACGTTACCCCCGAACAGATTGCCAAAATGCAGGAGTTTTTGCAGCATACCGAAATTACCACCAAACATGTCGAACTTGGCTGCACCTTTGACATTATCATTACCCTGTATCAGGGCGAACACTATGTTAAAGTGCGCATTGCCAACGACCATACCAACGTTGTACTGATTGAAAAAGACGGCGAAAAACTTAAATACATTCCCGTTAACGGCGAAACCAACGAAGGCCTTACCGACAGAACCCTGCTTAACCTGGCCGACATTTATGATTTTGCCAACACTGTAGACGTTGAAGATTTGAAACACGTTCTTGACCCGCAGATTAAATGCAACATGGCCATTGCAGAAGAAGGCCTGCGCAATAACTACGGCGCCAATATCGGCAGCGTGCTTTTAAAAATGGCCGGCGAAAACCCGGACGTACGCACTCGCGCACGCGCTATGGCAGCAGCAGGCAGCGACGCCCGCATGAACGGCTGCGAAATGCCGGTTGTAATCTGCTCCGGCAGCGGCAACCAGGGCATGACCACTTCCATTCCTGTTATTGTTTACGCACAGGAACTTAAAGTATCCGAAGAAAAACTTTACCGTGCTCTTGCACTTGCAAACCTCGTAACCATCCACGAAAAAACTCCTATCGGCGTACTTTCCGCATTCTGCGGCGCAGTAAGCGCAGGCGCAGGTGCAGGTGCAGGCATTGCTTACCTGCATGGTGCAACGCTTGAAGAAATCGGCCACACCATTACCAACGCCGTAGGTGTAACCAGCGGCATGATTTGCGATGGTGCAAAAGCATCCTGCGCAGGTAAAATTGCCAACTCCGTTGAAGCAGGCATTATCGGCTACAACATGTGCAAAACCGGCAATAACTACCAGCCCGGCGACGGCATTGTAGGCAAAGATGTTGAAGAAACCCTTGCCAACGTTGGCACCCTGGCTAAAAAAGGCATGGAAAAAACCAACGAAGTTATCATCGACATCATGATTAAAGAATGATGCAAAACGCTTAAAATTAAATAAGCAAACTAAAAGGCACTGTACCATAAAAAGTACAGTGCCTCATTTATTTATATTAAGCCAATTTTGCTTTTAAATTTTTAAGTGCCAGTTTATGGTGCTTTGTTACCGTACAGGGCGAACAATTCAGCACCTGGGCTGTTTCCTTGCCGTTAAGCCCCTCAAAATACAGTGCCGTAATGGTTTGGCGCTGTTTATGCGTAAGCTTTGCCAGTGCAAGGTTTAATAAAATACTCAGTTCCCTGCGTTCTATAACATTATCGGTAAATTCCGTGCCTTCTGCCTCATCCGTTTGGGGCAGGGGGCTTTTTTTATTTTCTTCTGCCCAAACTTTTTTAACGGCGTCATACAGCGCAAAATGTATTCTGCACCGTACATAACCTGCAAAATGCTCATAATCTGCTCCGTTGTAGGTAAGCACCAGTTCTATAAATTTCAAGCGCGCCAAACTAAGCCCTTCTTCAAAACCAAGCCCGTTATAAAAAATCTCACGGCGCATTTCCTTGCGGAACAAAGGCTCAAAAGCAGTACAAAGTTTTTCCATTGTCGCTTTATCGCCGTTTTGTGCGGCGGTAATTAACTTTTGGGTGTGCTGTGCATTGCTGGTTTCTTCCACATCAATTTTAAAATTTTTGTTAATAGTAAAATCAGGTTTCATCAAAAAAGGTGAAGCCTCCTTAAAAATTATTTTGCCGTTTTGCGGTGCGCACCCAAAAAAGCGGCGAAAACTATAATAACAAAAACGCAGGCAAAAAAACAAGACTGTTTTTGCAAAAATTTTTATGTTACATTAAAAGGTTTGATTTTTGTGGGAAACGATTCAGCACCCTGCCAAAAAACGCTAACCTGCGAAAGCAAACCCTGTTACAACAAGACCAGTAAAAGTTAGACATACGCAAACTGAAATGTCTTGCGGGGGGGTAAAAGTATGGTATAATAATACGACTGCAAAAACGGCTGTATTTGGCTTACAGCTATGGGAAAGGGATGGACGTAATGAAAAAGAAACAAATGCTGGCGACATTGGTAATGCTGAGCTTATTGCAGGGCAGTGTATATGCGGAAGATATAACAATATCAAATCCTAATGAAGGTATTTACGATAAAATTTTTATTACTGATATTGTCAATGAATCTAAGACTGTTAGCGGATTGGAATATAGTGGGAAAGATATTGTTATTAAGGATGGTGGTTCAATAAAGTTACAGGGTATTAGCAATGTCTATGGTATTGCTGTAAAAGATAATACTGATAAACCAGGCAATTTAACAGTGAATGGAAAACTTGTTGTGAATATTACAAATACAGTACTTGATAAATTTACTATTGGGATATGGAGTAATCCAATTTATGATTTTGCTCCTGGTGTAGATAATCCAGAATATAAAGATGGAACTATTACGTTAGACGATACCGATTTAAATTTAACCGCAAATGGAAAAGGTTATGGTTTAGTAGCAGGTTCAACTTTTGGTAACAATAGTGCTAAAGGGGGGCACATTGTTTCAAATGGTTATTTAAATATTTCTCTTATAGATACACAAAAAACTAATAAACGGCAAGACCACTTTATAGGAGTTCTTGCTTTCGATGAAGGTGTAGTAGAAATTAATGGTGATGCTAATATAAATGTTTCAGGGTTGGAAGATGGTGAAGCAAATCATGAAATTGCTGGTTTATATAGCAGTCATGCAGGTCAGATAATATCTAAAAGTAATAGTAATAATATAGAAATAAATGTAAAAGGAAGTAAAATTTATGGTATTAGTACAGGATATTACGACCAGCGTGTTGGTGACTTTTGTCAGAGTGGTGAAACACAAGATAGTATTTTAGGAAAAAGCCAAATAAATTTAAAAGGCCATACTGTTATAAATTTAAACAGTTCTGATACAGGTTACGGTGTTCAGTCTTCCATGAAAGGTTTAGTAACATTAAATGATGTTACTGTTAATTTCAATAATAATAATAATAAAAATAATTATGGTTTAATGACTAAAACCGGTGGTGTAATTAACGCAAATTCTGTAAAAATTGGTACTGAAGGAAAGGTAAAAGATCCTACTAAAATAGTAGCAGTTAATTTATATGGTAAAAAAGATTTATTTGGAAAAAGTGAACCTTATGGAAAGAATGCTGGTAAGATTAATATAAATCAAGAAAATAATGGGATTGTACAGATTAATGGGAAAATACGTGCACTTGATAATGGTATTGCAAATATTAAATTAAGTAATGAAAATTCATATTTATATGGAAATACTCAGTTAAATCAAATATATTCAACAAGTGGAGAAATTAATTTAGATATTAATAGTGGAGGCAAATGGATTAATTTAGAAACAGCTACTGATAATGCAAGCCGTTTGACGACTTTGAATTTAAGTGATAATGGTTTAGTTGATTTAACGGATAAAAAATATAATGCAGAAGATTTTCAAAGCGTTTATGTTGACGATAAATTTAACGGCAACGGCGGTATTATAAACATGGATATTAATGCTGAAACTAATACCAATAACAGCGACCGTGTTTATGTAGGCGGCACTCACAGCGGCACGCATTATATAACATTAAACAATATCGGTTCGAATATTGATGGTGCGGAAGGTACGGTACTTGTAAGCGTTAATAATGAACAAGGTAATTTTAAAGCTAACAATAGTGAAGGAACATTATACTGGAACCGTTATGAACTTGGCTCTAAAGAAAGTACAACTGACGGCTACAAAACCGACTGGTATTTAAAAGAAGCAGAACAAATTGATGAGCCTACAACTTCTGTAGATACTATTCTTGGTGAAAATGCACTTGGTTATCATACCTGGCGCGCTGAAACAGATAAGCTAATGAAACGTATGGGCGACCTGCGCCATAACGGAGAAGATGAAAAAGGAGCATGGTTCCGTGTACGCGGTGCGGAAATTAGCCGTGACGGCGAAGCAAGCTTCGAGAACAAATACACAGTATATGAACTTGGCTATGACGAAATAACCAAAAAGACCGACCGCGTAACACGCTATCAGGGTGCAGCATTAAGCTACATAGACGGCAGCAGCAGCTTTGCGCGCGGCAGCGGAGAAAACAGCGGCAAATCTATAGCCTTTTATACCACGGAAATGCGCAACAAAGGGCATTATTTAGACTTGGTATTCAGAATAGCCGATATGGACAGTGACTACACTGTTTATGATACCAACAGCAACAAGATTACCGGCGAAACAGAAAATGTGGGCGTATCTTTAAGCGCAGAATATGGGCGCAAAAAAGTAATGGACGACAACGGTTGGTATATTGAACCACAGGGGCAATTAACCGTAGGCTACTTTGGCGGAGATAACTACCGTGCTAAATATGCTAATGATTATATTAACGTACATCAAAGTGGTATTCCCAGTGTGTTGGGGCGCATAGGTTTTAACATTGGCAGGGATATAGACGAAAATACCAATATTTATTTAAAAGCCAACCTGCTGCATGAATTTTGCGGTGACTATGATATAGATATGATAGACAGCGCAGGCAACAGAAGAACTGAAAGCGATACGTTTAACGATACATGGTTTGAATACGGCATTGGCGCGGCGATAAAAACAGGCAAAAATAACCACCTGTATTTTGACTTTGAAAAAACGGCAGGCGGCGATTTTGAAAAAGACTGGGCTTGGAATGCCGGCATGCGCTGGACGTTCTAATGTGGACACATTGTTAACAATTTATTGAAAGTAAATAAGAAAGAATTGTACTGTAAGGCGATAGACAAAAACTGCGGCGGCTAAATTTAGGGCACTTTGTATGCGAGTACGGTGCCACGCCCGGACGGAATCGATGGAGCCGCAGCATTTTTACAGAGCCGGACAGTACAATCTTTCTTATTTTACTGTATTTAATATTACATTATACTTGAAAAGATGATTAAAATGGGAAATACTCCTTTTAATGAAGCAAAATTTAAACAGCTTGCGCCTGACTGCACGGCAGAATACGTTAACTATATGCCGCGCGGCAAAAACGGTATGCGCTGCTGGGAGATTAAAGCGCAAAAGCCGGACGGAGAATGTATGATTGTGCTTTTGTGCGATTACGGTTATAAAACCGGCGGTGAAGTTATTGAAATTCATCCGTTTGTTAACCGCAAAGAACGCAACGAAGAAATTTGCCGTTTATATTACGAAAAAGGTGTTTCGCAGTTGTTTTTGGCAAATTTGTTTAATATGAGCCAGCCTTCGGTTTCGGTAATTGTTAACAAAAAGTAGCGGTTTCTTTTTTGGCAAAAAACAGCTTATGCGGTATAATATTATTATAGCCTGCATAAAAGGAGAAAAACTATGCTGAAACTTACTTTGCCAAATGGTACTATAAAAGAATATCCGGAAGGAATTACGCTTTTGGAGGTTAGCCGCGAACTGAACGGTTTTTACAGCCAGCCGGTGGTGGAAGGCATTTTTAACGGTGTCGGCACCGATTTGCAGAAGCCTTTGCACAGCGACGGCATTGTTGATTTTATAACATGGGACACGGAAGAAGGACGCCGCGTTTATGTGCGCAGCCTGCTGTTTTTGTTTTTGTATGCCATTAAAACTCTGCGCCCCGAGGTGCAGCTGGAGGTTTGCAATTCGATAGGCAGTGCTTTGTATTGCGATATTACCAACGGCATTGTGCTCAGCAAATACGATTTGCGCGATATTGATTTGTTTATGCGCAAACTTATTGCGGCGCGGGAGCCTATTGTTTACAGCACTATCAGCAGGGCGGAAGCCGAAAAAATTCTGGTGGAACGCCGTGAGGATGACCGTTTGCAGCTTTTGGGCAACACGCCCGGCGCGCAGACGCTTACGGTGTATAAGCTGCGCGATTATATGGAGTATTTTTTTGGCGCCATGATGCCGGATTGCAGTTATTTAAAGCAGTTTGAACTGATAAATTACGAGAACGGCATAATTATTAATTACCCCGATAAATGCTGCATGGACAGGCTGGATAAGTTTGAGCCGAGTGATGCTTTAAACGGCATGTTCCACGAATTGCAGGATTGGTCGGCAAAAATTAACTGCAATACTGTTGCCAAACTGAACCGTATTATAAGCTGCGGTTATGCCAACGGCATTATTCAGGTGGCAGAGGCTTTGCACGAAAAGAAAATTGCCGGCATTGCCGATAAAATTGCTGCCAGCAATAAAGATGTGCGGCTGGTGCTTATTGCAGGGCCTTCTTCTTCCGGCAAAACCACGTTTGCGCAGCGTTTAAGCATACAAATGGTGGTTAACGGTTTGCGCCCGGTGCCTGTTTCTATGGATGATTATTTTAAAGACAGGCATGATACGCCGAGAAAGCCTGACGGTACTTTCGATTTTGAAAGCGTCGACGCCGTTGATTTGGAGCTTTTTAATGACCACTTGCGCCGCCTGTTGGCAGGGGAGTGCGTTAAAATGCCCAAGTATAATTTCCGCAGCGGCATGAGGGAATACCGCGGGCGTGAAATTCAGCTTGGCGAAAATGATGTTTTGGTTGTAGAGGGCATCCACGCGCTGAACGAGCGTATTTCCGAAGCCGTGCCTGCCAATAATAAAATGAAAATTTACATCAGCGCTTTAACGCCCATGCAGCTTGATTCCTACAACCGCATCCACACAACGGATATGCGCCTTTTGCGCCGCATTGTGCGTGATTCGCAGTTCCGTTCGCACGATGCTTTGATGACGCTGAAATTATGGGACGATGTGCGTCACGGTGAAGAACAGTATGTATTTCCGTTTCAGGACAGCGCCGATATTATGTTTAATACTTCGCTGGTGTACGAGTTTGCCGTGCTTAAAAAATATGCCGAGCCGCTGCTGAAGCTGATTCAGCCGGACGAAGCCGTTTACACGCGCGCACAGCGCCTGCTTGAACTTTTAAGCCATGTGCGCGGCATGGATGATGCAGCGATACCGACCAACTCTATTTTAAGGGAGTTTATCGGCGGTTCTATTTTTAAAGAGGCACTGTAAAAATTAAAAAAGGGTATAAAAAAATCCCATCCGTTTTTATGAACGTAAAGTTCGTGGCGGATGGGATTTGTTTTTTAGTTGGCCGGTGTAGGTTTGTTGCTTACAACCGGTTTGGCGTTGTTGGCAGCGTTGCCTTCCAGAATTTCACGCACACGGTCGCGCATGCTTGGTTTCTGGGGTGCAGGCTGTGAGTTTCCTGCTGCTTCTTCGGCAGCTTTTTTGGCTGCGGGTTTGTTTTTGTCTTTATCAGCGTCTTTGCTGTCTTTTTTGTCTTTGTCCTTATCTTTGTCGCTGTCCTGTTCAATTTTGGGTTCGGGCGGAATTTCCACGCCGCTGGGGCGTACAAAGTCTACCGCAGGAAGGTTGGCTACAGCGTTAACCATATAGCTGCGCCAAATGCTGAGCGGCTGCATGGAGCCGTACATATATTCAAGGGCGCGTCCGTTATCGTCGCCAATCCACACGGCGGTGGAGAGGTTAGGCGTAAAGCCTACAAACCATGCGTCTTTAAAGTCGTCGGTTGTACCGGTTTTGCCTGCTGCCGGGCGGCCAATGCCTGCGCCTGCTGCCGTGCCGTTTACAAATACGCCTTTCATCATGTCAACGGTTAAATATGCGGCGCGCGGGTCAACTGCTTCGCGGCGTTCGGTTTTGTTTTCAAAAATTACTTTGCCGTTGCGGTCTTCAATTTTTAAAATGCCAATCGGTTTAACGTAAACGCCGCCGTTGGCTATTGCACCGTAAGCTGCGGCCATTTCAACAGGAATTACACCTTTGCTCAAGCCGCCGAGTGCCATGGCAAGGTTGGCGTCGCTGTATGCTCCGTCTTCAACCAAAGTGGTAATGCCAAGGTTTTTGGCTGTTTGCAGAATTTTATCCACACCAACCTGCTGCGCTACAAGTACGGTAGGTACGTTCATGGAGCGGGTGAGTGCGGTGCGCAGGCTTACTTTGCCGTGCCATTTAAGGTCAGAGTTCTGCGGAGTCCAGCCCTGTGCAAATTCGGTTTCCTTATCTTCAACTACGCTGGCAGGGGTAAAGCCGTTATCCATGGCGGTAAGGTAAACAAAAGGCTTAAAGCTGGAACCCGGCTGGCGTACTGCCATAATTGCGCGGTTGAATTTGTCTTCGGCGCGGCCGCCAATCATTGCTTTAATGTAGCCGGTGGTAGGGTCTAACGAAACGAGCGCTACCTGCGGCTGGGTAAGTTTGTTGTCGTCGGTGTAGTAATTGGGCAGGTACTGCAAGGCGTCAACTGCTGCCTGCTGCATATCGCTGTTAATGGTGGTGTAAATTTTAAGCCCGCCTTTATACAGCGCGTCGGCACCGAATTTATCAATAATAAACTGGTTGCAGTAATCAAAAAAGTAAGAAAGGTATTCTTTTTTATCCTGCGTTTCGCTTACATGTACGGCAATTTTTTCGGCTTTGGCTTCATCGGCCTGGGCCTGGGTAATATAGCCGTATTTTACCATCTGGTCAAGCACAAGTTCCTGGCGTTCTTTGCTGGCTTTTGGGTTTTCCAGCGGGTTGAAGTAGTTAGGGCTTTTAGGAATGGCTGCCAGCGTTGCTGCTTCGGCAAGGTCAATGTCTTCTACATGTTTGCCAAAGTAGTAAAGCGAGGCACATTCTACGCCGTAAGTGCCCTGGCCGAAATAAATGCGGTTCAGGTACATGTTTAAAATTTCGTCTTTGGTATAGCGTTCTTCAAGCTGGCGTGCAATAAAGGCTTCTTTAATTTTGCGGGTAATGGTACGCTCGTTGGTTAAAAAAGCATTTTTGGCAAGCTGCTGGGTAATGGTGCTGCCGCCCTGTACGTCGCCGCCGGTAAGGGTTACTACCAGTGCGCGCGCGGTGCCGCGGATATCAATGCCGCCGTGTTCGTAAAAGCGGGCGTCTTCAATAGAAATGAAGGCTTCCTGCAGGTGCTTCGGCATTTTGTCAAGACTTACGGGAATGCGGCGTTCTTCGGATGCGGTGGTGTAGATAAGTTCGCCTTTATCGTCAAAATACTGCGAAGCAGCATCCGGGCGCAGCGAATCTTCAATATCTACCGCAGGCAGCAAACCGGCAAGGCCCCAGAAAGCAGCGCCTGCCAGCACGATTAATGCTGTAAGTACGCAGATTACTGTTTTAAAAAAGTTTCCCATTAAATTAACCTCGGTTCTGTAAATATTGTAATAACAGCTGAAACATTCCCAATTATTATACCACACTTTAATTTAAAAGGGTACAACGGCAATGTAAAACAGCACCGCGCAAAGTAGATTTTTGGTGAAATTTGCGGGTGCTGTGGGGAATATTTGTGAACTTTACCAGATTCCTAAAACGTGCTGCATGCCAATGCTTACCAGTGCAATGAAAATCCAGCATACAAGGCCTAGCAAAATCGGTTTGCCGCCGCTTTTTACAAGGCTTACAAGGTTGGTGTTAAGGCCTATGGCTGCCATTGCCATTGCAATCATAAATTTGCCTATTGAAGGAAGCTGGGCAAGTACCGGCAGGCTTTCACCGGCAAGGGTGTTAAAAATTGCCGCTATTACAAAGTAAAGAATGAACATGGGGAAGATGGAGGTAATTTTAACATCGGCCGCCGTATTTTTGGTTTTGGATGTTATGTAGGCAAGCCCGAGGCAGATAGGTATAATTGCAAGCGTTCTGGTTAATTTAACAATGGTTGCGTAGTTTAGGGCTGTATCGCTGCCGTGCGCACTGGCCCAGGTTTGCCCTGCGGCAACAACGCTGCTGGTATCGTTAATGGCCGTTCCTGCCCACATGCCAAAACCTGTATCGGTAAAGCCAAGCATATCGCCCAAAGCAGGGAACAGGAAGGCTGCCACAACATTAAACAGAAAAATTACGGAAATCGACTGGGCAATGTCTTTATCGGAGGCTTTAATAACCGGCGCTGCCGCTGCAATGGCACTGCCGCCGCAAATGGAAGAACCTACGCCGACAAGCGTTGCAATATCGCGTTCTATGTTCATAATTCTGCTTAAAATGTAAGCCGTAATTAATGCCGTGCCGATAGTTGAAACAATAATTAGTAAAGACTGCGAGCCGACTGCTAAAATTTCAAATAAATTCATGCCGAAGCCTAAAAGAATGATGGAATATTGCAGTATTTTTTTGGCAGTAAACTGAATTCCGGGCTGAAAAAATGCGGGCCGTTTCCAAAAAGCGGCTGCAAGGCCGAATAAAATTGCAAAAACGGGTGCGCCAACAACCGGGAAAAGTTTGCCAAGGTAGGTTGCAGGCACTGCCAGCGCAAAGCAGAATAAAATTCCGCGTAAATTTTTGTTGATGAAATCCATGCGTTTAAACTTCCTTTCATTAATAAAATGTAAAATATTAAAACGTTCCGTGAACTGGTTGCAAACAAAGTATAAATGATTTACAATAATTAGTAAAATGAATTATTATAATAAAATCAATTAAATTTTATAATGAGGTTAACGATGATAGAAGAACTTGAAACATTTTTAGCCGTTGCGGAATACCGTAATTTTACCAGGGCGGCGCAAAAACGCAATATATCGCAGCCAACTGCCAGTGTGCAGATAAAAAAACTGGAAGAATTTTTTGGCGCATCTTTAATAGAAAGAACTGCAAAACATAAAAATGTGGCGCTAACTTCTGCCGGAAAAATTCTTTTGCAAAGCGCCGGAAATATTTGCGCGGAAATTGAATATGCAAAGGCGGCTATCGGCGGCTGGCAGGAAAAACTTGAAGGTGTGCTGCGTATCGGCGCAAGCCAGACGATTGGCGAATACTTTTTGCCGGAATATCTCGGCAGATTTACAAAAAAATACAGCAAACTGGAGCCGGAAATTATAATTGGCAACACAAAACATATTGTGAACCTGCTTTTAAACGGCGAGATTGATGTGGGGCTGGTTGAAGGCGAAGTGCAGGAAAGCGGAATAAACGCAGAGGCGTTTTACCGCGACAGGCTGGTTGTTATTGCGGCTGCCGGGCATGAAGCCAGTGGCAATATGCGCTGGATTATACGCGAGGAAGGTTCGGCCTCCCGCGAGCAGTGGGAAAGTTTTGTGCGTGAAAGCAACATAAATATAAACAGAAGGCCGGTAATTTTTAATACGAATTTTGCCGTTAAAGAGGCGGTTAAAAATAATTTGGGCTGCGCATTGATATCGGAACATATTGCCGCGCAGGCGCAGCGTGCCGGGGAAGTAAGCATTGCGGATAATTACCCTGCGGCCCGGCGTGATTTTTACTGCCTTACGCTGCACAGCAGGGCCGAGCGGCGTGCCGTAACTGTTTTTAAAGAAGATTTGCACGAAAACTTTGCGAAAAATGAAGGAAATAAAAATAAAAATGAGGATTAATAAGCAAAAGAAAAATTTATGTAAAATTTAGCTGTAAATTGCTGAAAATAGTATCAAATTTATGTTTGCTTTTAACAGGCAGATTTAATATAATAATAACACGCTGTGATGCGGCACTGAGAAATTTGAAAAAATAATTTCAAAAAAGTAGTTGACAAAACGATGAAAACGTTGTAAACTACAAAAGCTGTCAAACATCAGCAGCACCTTGAAAACTGAACAAGAACCAAGAAAAAGCGAATGTGCGGGCGAGTT
>OJMI01000078.1_pt1 | contig 125528 bp, 125 predicted proteins | sample 1597131 | NCBI WGS metagenome assembly OJMI01 (sample SAMEA2452116, study PRJEB22498) | human gut metagenome | reverse complement strand
TGACGGAAATGTGTGTTACCTGCATCTGATAACCGACGCCTACTCGCATAAGATTGTCGGCTGGGCGCTTGCCGGCACGCTGCGTGCCGCCATCACCATGCAGGCCTTGGAACAGGCAACCAGTCAGGCCGTGGCTATGAAAGGAAGCGAAAACCTTGAAGGACTGATCCATCACTCCGACCGTGGCGTGCAGTATTGTTGCGATGATTATGTGGCTATGTTACAGTCGCATGGCATCGCCATCAGCATGACCGAGGACTATAACCCTACGGACAACGCCATAGCCGAGCGGACCAACGGTATTATAAAGATTGAACGTGTCTACAGCCAGCGGCATTTCAATGACATTGAACACGCCCGTAATGTCATCGGCAGGTACATTCATTTCCACAATTACTATCGACCGCACATGAGTATCGGATATAAGGTGCCTGCCGTGGCGCATTTGGAGCGGGGAGAACAAAAAAGAATGTGGAAAAAGAAAAAAACGCCTCAAAAAACGTCAAAAATGAAAATAATGATGTATTATTGCAAAGCCGAACAACAGAGTCTGGGCTCTGCATGTCCAGAGTATCTGACTATAAAAACAGTACTATTTACAAGGAGGTGTCTACTTATACAGCACCATTGTTAAAGAAGTGTCTACTGACTTAGGTTATAAAACAAAAAAGTGTCTAGTGAAATCAGGAAAAGACACAGTACTACTGATATTGAAAGTCAGTACTACTGAAATCAAATATCAGTAGTACTGAAATTGAAAAGCAGTAGTACTGACTTTTTCGGCCAAAAACCATGCCGTGACGGGGCTATGGGCAAGCTCGCGGAAGCGAGGCAAACGGTTCCCGCCAAGGGTGCAATTTCCACGCTTTCGGAAAACAAGTTATTTTGCCTAGCAATTCAAGTTGTTTTGGTCAGCGAAACAACTTATTTTCCTCTTCAAAATAACTTGTTTTCATCACCAAAACAACTTGAATTCCAAAAGTGCTTGCGTACAGCGCATGTTTGGGCAGAAGGCAACGAACGCGAATTGTGCCAGTCCGCAAATTCCAGGCACCTGGCGGAGCGTGAAAAAAGTCAACGGGAAGCGGGCGAAAGGGTTAGAGCTGACCTTCCTCCATGTAGGAATAATAGCCGCTCTCGGCCACGACCACGTGGTCAAGGAAGTAAAGGCGCATGAGGTCACAGGCTTTCTTCACGCGCTGGGTCAGTTGGTTGTCCGCCCCACTGGGGTGCGGGTTGTCGCTGGGATGGTTGTGGCAAAGAGCCACCACAGTGGCATTGCACAGCAAGGCCTCCTTGATGATGACGCGCACGTCTACGGAAGTCTCCGTAATGCCGCCATGGGAGATGCGTTTGCGCTTGATTACCTTGTAAGACTGGTTCATCAAGACTATCCAGGCCTCCTCCACGCTGAGGTCTTGCATCTTGGGCAGCATGTATCGGTAAATGTCTTGGGCGGAAGTGAGAGCCACGCGCTCCGCAGGCCTTTGCGCCGCACGCCGCTTTCCCAGCTCGCAAGCGGCCAGGATTGTGACGGCCTTGGCCAGTCCTATGCCCGAATAGTCCATGAGTTCCTCTATGGTGAGTTTGCCCAGGGTATTGAGATTGTTGTCGCAATCGCTCATCACCCGCTTCATCAGCTCCACGGCGCTCTCCTTGGCACTACCGGAACCGATGATGATGGCCAACAGCTCCGCGTCGGAGAGAGCCTCGGCACCCAGCCGTTCCAGCTTCTCCCGCGGCCTGTCGTCCAGTGCCCATTGGGGAATGGGAAGTTTCTCGCTCATCACGGCTTACTGATAGAAGTTTTTCTCGTAGGCGCTGAACTCGGCCTTTCCCCTGACGCAACGCCTCCACCAGGCTTGCAGGAAACCGCAGCCATAGCCCGTGAGCTGGATAAAGGCGGCGGCGATGGAAAGGAGGCCTATCTTGGGACTTCTCTCCTTGACGGAAGCGTCGAGAAAAACTATCAGGGCGTAAAACAAGAGTGGCAACAAGGGCCATGGAGCGCATAAGAAAAGAGCCAACAGCAACAGCGCGGCAACGCCCACGGTGAAGACCATGGGCAGCAAATGCACCAGCTTAAGACTGTCGGGATACTTCTTGTAAAGGTTGATACGGGCGATGCCGCTATTGAAGACTTGCCGCCAAAACTTGCGGAAGTCCGTGCGACGCTTGTGCCATACCCATGCCCCGGGGAAGAGACGGCAATGGCATCCCGCCTGGAAGATACGGATAGAGAAGTCGATATCCTCCCCGAAGCGCATACGGGAGAAGCCGCCCAGGCGCAAGTATACGTCACGGCGGATGCCCATATTGAAGGAACGGGGATAAAACTTGTCCAGCTTCTTCTTGCCACCACGTATGCCGCCCGTGGTGAAGAAGGAGGTCATGGAGTAAGAGATGGCTTTTTGGATATCGGTAAACGAGGGATGGGAACAATCAGGCCCGCCAAAGGCGTCGGCGGGCTGTCGTTCCAATTCCTCACTGATAGCCTTCAGGTATCCAGGGGGCACCACCACGTCGCTGTCCAATATCAGGAGATATTCCCCCTTGGCTCTCTCCGCTCCGTAGTTGCGGCTCTGCCCTGGCCCCGAGTTAGGCTTTTCATAATAGCGCAGTTCCATCTGTCCGGCATAACGCTGGCAGACATCCCCGCAGGGAACCTGGCTGCCGTCCTCCACGACGATGACCTCGAAGTCCTTCTCCTCTTGGTGGAGAAGGCTCGCCAAAAGCTCGTCTACCTCGTCGGGGCGGTTGTATACCGGAACGATGATAGAATATTTCATCCCGTGGGATTACTCAGTTACACGACCCAGATAGCTGCCGTCGCGGGTGTCTACCTGAATGGTCTCGCCCTCGTTGACGAAAAGGGGCACGCGCACGGTGGCTCCGCTCTCCAGGGTGGCGGGCTTGGTGGCGTTGGTAGCGGTATTTCCCTTCACGCCAGGTTCGCTGTGGGTAATCTTCAAGGTGGTCTTCACGGGCATCTCGGCCAACAGGATGGTGCCATCGGAAGTATCGGTCACCACTTCCACCACGTCGCCTTCCTTCATGTATTCAACGCCCGTGATGAGATGCTTGGCGATAGGTATCTGCTCAAAGGTCTCCTGGTTCATGAAGATGTAACCCGTGGGATCCTCATAGAGATATTGATAAGGGCGACGCTCCACGCGAACGTCCTCCAGCTTGAAGCCAATCTGGAAGGTGCGCTCCAGTACGCGGCCGTCGGCTACGTTCTTCAACTTGGTGATCATGACAGTGTTGCCTTTGCCTGGCTTCCTGTGCTGGAAGTCGATACAAGTCCAAATCTTGCCATCCATGCGGATGCAAGTGCCGATTTTGATTTCTTGTGAGTTGATCATAATGTTATCTATGCTATATGTTTATATGTAATAGACGCTTGCCAAAAAGCCTTGAAAGCGGGTGCAAATTTACCGCAAATTCTCCAAAACACAAAGCAAAAGCCACAAAAACGTAAATATTTCAGCTAAATTTACGGGTTTTCTTTGTTGTTTCGAAAAATATGCGTAATTTTGCAGCCCAAATGGAACCGCCGAGAGGCTTCCATGAAGACAGCCATTAATAATTAAACGAGACATATAATAAAATGAAAAGAACATTTCAGCCCCACAATCGCCGTCGGGTCAACAAGCATGGTTTCCGCGAGCGTATGTCGACCAAGAACGGTCGCCGAGTATTGGCTTCTCGCCGTGCGCATGGCCGCAAGAAGTTAACCGTTTCCGACGAGCATCACGGAAAATAATCCGACGCGAAAAGGCCTTCAGGCCACAAGTCATAGGGCAGCAGAGAAGAATCTTTGCTGCTTTTTGTTTGTTTTTTACTCTTTTCTTTCCAGTGTCAAGCGAAATGATTACCTTTGCGAAATAATATGAGCAAATGACACCATCTGAGTTTTTCAACAAGTTCAAGAGTTGGTTCCTCTGGGGAAACCTGTTGGCGATGGCACTGGTGATAGTGCTGTTGAGCGTGGGCGTAAAGTTCGGACTGGATCTCTACACGCATCACGGAGAGGAAGTGATAGTGCCTAACGTGCTGCGAAAGTCTTCCACAGACGCCCAGCGACTGCTCACCCAAGCAGGCCTCAACGTGATGGTAGTAGACACGGCTTATGCCAAGACCATGCCCGAGGACTGCGTATTGCAGCAAGTGCCTGACGGAGGAGCGAAGGTGAAATCTGGCCGCACCATCTATCTGACGGTAAATTCTTCCCGCACACCTACCCGCACCATCCCTGACATTATAGACAACAGCTCTTTGCGCGAGGCTATGGCCAGGTTGACGGCCATGGGATTCAAGGTGGGCAACCCCGTGTTCGTGACTGGAGAAGCCGACTGGGTGTATGGCATCTTGGTAAACGGACGCCACGTGAACGCTGGAGACAAGGTGCCCGTGGAAGCGACTCTTATCATACAGGTAGGAAATGGGGAAATAGCCACTGAAGACTCCGTGGCCTACGTAGAGCCTGTATACGAGGGGGAGAGCGAGGAGCAGAGTGGCATCATCATGGGGGCTGACGGAGGAGAAGATGACTTCGAGGTGGTGGAAGGCACCCAAGGGGAGGCAACCACGATAGAATAAAAGCCCCTTATACACATTATATATTATGGTATACGATAGCATTGACATAGACGAGGAATTGGAGCAAGACGGGATGGAAAACTTGCCCGCCGAAGGAGATGAGCAGGGGCTCTACGAACACTGGAAAGTGGAAGTGGACCCAGGGCAGGCTTCCGTGCGCATAGACAAATTCTTGGCCGAGCGCAACCCCCACTCCAGCCGCAATCGCATACAGGCAGCCGCCGAGGCGGGGTATATCCACGTCAACGGGAAGCCCGTGAAAAGCAACTACAAAATAAGACCCAACGATGTCATCACGCTAATGCTGGACAGGCCAAAGCACGACACGAGCATCGTGGCGGAAGATATTCCGCTGGACATCGCCTATGAGGACGACCAACTGATGGTGGTCAATAAGCCCGCGGGAATGGTGGTTCATCCCGGAGCGGGCAATTTCACGGGCACGCTTATCAACGCCGTGGCCTGGCACCTGAAAGATTTAGCCTCCTTTGATCCCAATGACCCCGAGGTGGGACTGGTACACCGCATAGACAAAGACACCAGTGGATTGTTGGTGGTGGCCAAGACCCCGGAAGCCAAGACCAAATTGGGCAAACAGTTTTTCGAGAAAAACACCCATCGTTGCTATCACGCTTTGGTATGGGGGCACTTCACCGAGGAAGAAGGACGAATAGAAGGCAATATCACCCGGGACCCCAAGGACAGACTGCGCATGACAGTAACTTCTCCCGACAGCGGCATAGGCAAGCCTGCTGTCACGCACTACCGAGTGTTGGAACGCTTTGGATACACCACACTGCTGGAATGCGTTTTGGAGACTGGACGAACCCACCAGATAAGAGCCCACATGAAACATATAGGGCATCCCCTATTCGGTGACGAGCGTTATGGAGGCACCGAGATACTACGTGGCCAGAGAAGCAGTACCTACAAGGCTTTCATACAGAATTGCTTCAAGCTATGCCCCCGTCAAGCCTTGCATGCCAAGACCTTGGGATTTAAGCATCCCGTAACGGGAGAACAAATGGACTTCGACAGTCCACTACCCTCAGACTTCGCCGCTTTGCTGGATAAGTGGCGGGCATATATCAAGGGAACGACACAAGACACTTTCGCTGAATAATTTATTTGAGAAATAATGGAAAACCAAAACAGGACAATAGCCATCGTTTGCGGTGGTGACTCTTCAGAGCATGATGTCTCCTTGCGCTCCGCGCAAGGGCTCTACTCTTTCTTCGATAAGCAAAAGTATAACGTATACGTGGTAGACGTGAAAGGAACGGACTGGCACGTAGACTTGCCCAATGGGGACATAGCCCCCATCGACAAGAACGACTTTTCATTCATGCTAGACGGGAAGCGCGTCTATTTTGACTACGCCTATATCACCATCCATGGTGCCCCTGGGGAAAATGGAGTGATGCAGGGATACTTTGACCTCATCCACCTGCCTTACTCCACTAGCGGGGTGTTGGTGGAGGCATTGACATTCAACAAGTACGTGCTTAACAATTACCTGCGTTCCTTTGGCGTGAAGGTGGCCGACAGCATCCTTTTACGCCGCGGCGACACTTACGATGAGCAAGAGATAGAACAGCGTATTGGCATGCCTTGCTTCGTGAAGCCCGCCGCCGATGGCAGCAGCTTTGGCGTATCAAAGGTGAAGAACGCCGACCAACTGGCTCCAGCCTTGAGAGTGGCTTTCATGGAGAGTGACGAGGTGATGGTGGAAAGCCTATTGCAAGGCACCGAGATATCCCAAGGCGTCTATAAGGTAAAAGGGAAAAGCGTAGTGCTACCCGCTACCGAGGTTGTAACCAATAATGAGTTCTTTGACTACGACGCCAAATACAACGGACAAGTAAAGGAGATTACACCAGCCCGCCTTAATCCAGAGACCGCACAGCGAGTGGCAGAGGAGACCAGCAAGATTTACGACTTACTTCACGTGAACGGCATCATCCGGGTGGACTATATCATCTCAAAGGATACCAATGGCAACGATGTCATCAACATGCTTGAAGTAAACACCACACCAGGCATGACCGCCACCAGTTTTATACCCCAACAAGTGAAAGCCGCGGGACTGGACATGGGCACCGTGCTCGCCGAGATAGTGGAGAACCAGTTCTAGTCTACACATTATTTATATATAGAAACCCAACCTTAGCACCTTCCACCCATGACTATACCACAAGAGTTTGACGAGATACGCCCTTTTGAGGCGGAAGATTTGCCCGCGGCATTCGAGCGACTAAGTCAACAAGCACAGTTCCAAGCCGTATTGGCTTACATCTATCCCCATGTGCCTTTCCAAGCCTTGATGGAAAAGATGAAAAACTGCCATTCAGGCCTGGAATTCCAAAAGACTTTCTGCTACGACTTCATCAATGAGTTGCTGGCAAAGGCCGCCAAGCAATGTGATATGTGTTGCGACGCATTGGACATCAATGGTCGCTACACCTTTATCAGCAACCACCGTGACATCGTGCTCGACTCCGCGCTGCTCTCCAAGTTCCTTTTAGACGCGGGATTCTCAACTACTTGCGAAATAGCCATAGGCGACAATCTCTTGGCCCTGCCTTGGGTAAAAGACTTGGTGAGAGTCAACAAATCGTTTATCGTGGAAAGGGGATTGCCCATGAGGCAGATGCTATCCGCCAGCAAGCGACTTTCTGGATACATGCATTTCGCCATCAACAAAAAGCATGAGAATATCTGGATAGCCCAACGGGAAGGAAGGGCAAAGGACAGCGACGACAGAACACAGGAAGCCGTGCTTAAAATGATGGCCATGAGTGGTGAAGGAAGCGTGGTGGAAAGACTGATGGAACTCCACCTGGCTCCTCTCAGCATCAGCTATGAATATGACCCCTGCGACTACTTGAAAGCAAAAGAGTTCCAACTGAAGAGGGATATTCCAGGATGGAAGAAGTCCGCGGCCGATGATGTGTTGAGCATGAAGACGGGCATCTTAGGATACAAGGGCAATATACATTACCACGTGGCACCCTGCATAGACAACTTCTTGGCCAATATAAATCCCGCTACGCCCAAGACAGACCTGTATATGATTATCGCCAAACATATTGACCAAGAGATACATCGCCACTATCGGCTTTATGCCAATAATTACGTGGCGCTCGACCTCTTGGAAGGCACCGACACCTATGCCTGCCATTATACGCAGGAAGAGAAGGAGGCCTTCGAGAAATACGTTGAAGAGCGCATTGGCATGGTGGACTTGGAGAACAAGGACGAGGCGTTCCTGAGAGAACGCATCCTTACCATGTATGCCAATCCCGCACGCAACTATCTCTTGGCCACTCATCGAAAGTAGGTCGCCTATATACATATTATATATATAATAAAAAGCGACATGCGAAACTTGCCAAAGATACCTTCAGGATACAGAATGCCCGCAGAATGGCATAAGCAAAGCGGCATCCAGCTGGCATGGCCCCAGGCAGGAATGGACTGGCAGCCCTATCTGGAAGAGATTAGACAAACTTATCTGAAACTGATAGAAGCCATCACGCCTCACGAGCCCGTGCTGCTAGGCACGGAAGATATCAAGACTACCCGCCAATACCTCTCCACCTATTTAAGCGAAGAGACGCTGAGGCAGGTAAGATTGGCAGAGTGTCCACACAATGACACCTGGGCCAGGGATTTTGGCATGATTACCCTGCTCAACGAAGAGGGGCAACCATTATTGTTGGACTTTCGTTTCAACGGATGGGGGGAGAAATTCCACGCTGAACTGGACAACCTCTCCAGCGAGCGTTACTTCGCCCAAGAACTTTTATATGGCCACCGAGTAGATTGTTTGGACTTGATCTTGGAAGGAGGCAGCATAGAAAGCGATGGGCATGGAACCATCTTCACCACGGCGCAATGTTTGTTGGCCCCCAACAGGAACCAGCCTCTCACCCAAAATGACATAGAGCGGGAATTGCTCTACAGGCTAGGCGCGCGACGAATAATCTGGCTCCATCATGGCACACTCATAGGAGATGATACCGATGGGCACATCGATACCACAGTGCGCACGGCTCCCAATGACACTTTGCTTTACGTGAAATGTGAGGATACGGCAGACCCGCAATATGAAGACTTCCTTGCCTTAGAGAGAGAACTACGGCAATTGCGAAACCTGGAAGGAAAGCCCTATCGGCTAATCCCCCTTCCCATGCCAAAGGAAATTCACTTCAATGGGGAACGCCTGCCTGCCACCTACGCCAACTTCCTGGTAATCAATGGAGCCGTCATCGTGCCTGCCTATGGACAACCAGACCATGATACCCTGGCCATGGAGCGCGTCGCGGAAGCATTCCCTGGCAGGCAGATAGTGGGTGTCGACGCGCAAATCATCGTGCGGCAGCACGGCTCTATACATTGCCTTACCATGCAATACCCCGTAGGCGTATTACACATATAAGCTTTCTACACATATTATATATCATGGAGAAAATCATCAAACTGGGCTATCTGCAGCAACACAATACCGCTTCCAAGGAAGACAATACGCGGAGGCTAGCCGAAGGTATCTCGGATTTAGCCAAGCAAGGAGCCAATCTCATCGTGTTGCAAGAATTGCACAATACGCTCTACTTCTGCCAAGAAGAGAATGTCAACTACTTCGATCTGGCAGAACCCATCCCCGGACCCAGCACATCGCTTTACGCAGACCTGGCACGCAAGCATAGCGTGGTTATCGTCACCTCGCTTTTCGAACGCAGAGCGGCGGGGCTCTATCATAACACCGCGGTTGTAATGGACTCTGACGGCTCCATAGCGGGGAAATACCGCAAGATGCACATCCCTGATGATCCCGCTTACTACGAGAAGTTCTATTTCACCCCTGGCGACCTGGGCTTTCATCCCATCCCCACCTCACTGGGCAAGTTAGGAGTGCTCGTTTGTTGGGATCAGTGGTATCCCGAGGCCGCCAGGCTGATGGCTCTGCAAGGAGCGGAGATACTCATCTACCCTACAGCCATAGGCTACGAGAGCAGTGACACCATAGAAGAACAGCAACGACAGAGAGAGGCGTGGACAACCGTAATGCGAGGACACGCCGTTGCCAACGGACTGCCCGTGATAGCTGTCAATCGAGTGGGACACGAGCCTGACCCCAGCAACCGCACGGGTGGCATACAATTTTGGGGAAGCAGTTTCGTGGCCGGGCCACAGGGAGAAATAATATGCCGCTCCTCTGACAACGAGGAAGACCTTCGGCTAATAGAGCTAGACTTGGGACATGGGGAAAACGTAAGACGCTGGTGGCCTTTTTTGCGCGACCGCCGCATAGAGGAATATGGCGATATTACCCGGCGTTTTATCGACTAGCCATACGCCAAGACACCACATCCCAAGACAATGGTCTCATGGGGAAACACCATCAATCGCCACTCTTGGCCCATGCCAGGGGTGGCGATTTTCTCGGGCAGACGGCGGGGAGGAGCGGCAGGCTTGCCAGCCAGGCCGCTTTCACGCGTCTACAGGAAGGATGACAGCCAGGATGGATAAGGGTCGCCGTGACCCGTCGCGAAGGGTATCAGATACCCTTGAAAATACCCCACGAGTGACCCACCGCGATACCCCACGAGTGACCCATCGCGATACCCCACGAGTGGGGTAAGATTGATACCCATACAAGGGTATTGGGGAACACCCATATAAGGGTATCGGGGAACACCCATACAAGGGTGTTAACGATACCCCTTGCATGGGGCCTACCATCCATACCCCTTGACAAGAGCCTTCAACTACCTCAAATCATACAAAAACCTACTATTTAACGCGAGTTCGACGAATTCCACTTTATGTGCGCAGCCCTGTTATTGCCAAACTGTAGAGACGCATTCTTGCGTCTCAGCCAGCTGCCAAGTCTTCGCGATTGGCGATTTTATTCGGCAATCTTGCTTGCCGAGACGCAAGAATGCGTCTCTACAACTTTTCGTCGAACTCGCGTTATTTATGCAAATATATTTGTGTATTCGCAAGAAAAAGCGTATATTTGCGACCGAAATCGTATAAATATGCACTTATGAGAGAGAAGAGCAGCAGACTGGAAGCCTTGAGAGAGCTGATAGCGGGCAGGGAATTAGCTAGCCAGGAAGAGGTGCTTAAAGCCCTAAAGCCATTGGGGTACAAGCTGACACAAGCCACGCTGAGCCGCGATCTCAGGCAACTGAAGGTCGTGAAGCAACACGTGGGCAAAGGGAAATACAGGTATGTGTTGCCTCCCGAGACTAACTATCGGCGCGTCAGCTCCATCGAGCATGGAGGACTGCTGCAAGCTCCTGGCTTCCGCTCCATCCACTTCTCTGGCAATATGATAGTGGTGAAGACCCGTCCGGGGCACGCCAGCAGCATCGCCTACAACATAGACAACGCCGATGTGCCCCAAATCTTGGGAACCATCGCCGGCGACGACACAATCTTCATGGTGAAGAAAGATGGCGTGACAGAAGAAGAGGTAATCAATGGGCTTAACAAGGTGATGCCCATCGCGAGATGAAACACATACAATAATATATTATAATACGGAAATGGAAGAAATCAAAGTAGTAGTGGCTGACCCATCGCACGAGAAGTACGTGGACACCATACTGGAGACCATCGCCGAAGCGGCGAAGGTAAGAGGAACAGGTATCGCCAAGCGTACCCACGAATACCTGGCCACGAAGATGAGAGAAGCCAAAGCGGTAATCGCGCTGCAGGGCGACCGCTTCGCTGGCTTCAGCTACATCGAGACCTGGGGGAACAAACAATACGTAACCACTTCAGGACTCATCGTCCATCCCGACTTCAGGGGACTTGGACTGGCCAAACGCATCAAGGACGTGACGTTTACCCTGGCCCGCAAGCGATGGCCACACGCGAAAATATTCTCGCTCACCTCCGGCTCGGCAGTGATGAAGATGAACACCCAATTGGGATACCATCCCGTCACCTTCAACGACCTGACTGACGACGAGTCTTTCTGGAGGGGATGCGAGGGATGTATAAACGTGGACGTGCTCCATCGCACTAATCGTAAATATTGCATCTGCACGGCCATGCTCTTTGACCCAGAAGAGAAGTTGCCCGCCAAGATACCCCAAGAGGTAATGGATCGTATCAGGGCTATAGACGGAGACGGGAAGTAACAGCATATCATCATAAATATAAACACAAAACAAAGGAGACTATCAAGATGGGAAAGAAGAAAGTTGTAGTGGCCTTCTCAGGGGGACTGGACACCTCCTACACTGTGATGAAACTGGCCAACGATGGATATGAAGTGTACGCGGCGTGCGCCAACACGGGCGGTTTCAGTCCCGAGCAGCTGAAAACCAACGAGGAGAACGCCTATAAACTGGGTGCCAAGGAATACGTGACACTCGACGTGACCAAGGAATACTACGACAAGTCATTGAAATACATGATATACGGCAACGTGTTGCGCAACAATTGCTACCCTATCTCCGTATCGTCTGAGCGCATCTTCCAGGCTATCGCCATCGCACGTTACGCCAAGGAGATAGGAGCCGACGCCATTGCCCACGGCAGCACTGGGGCGGGCAACGACCAGATACGATTCGACATGACCTTCCTGGTGATGGCCCCGGGAGTGGAAATCATCACCCTCACCCGCGACCAAGCCCTAAGCCGCAAGGAGGAAGTGGACTATCTAAACGACCATGGCTACTACGCAGACTTCACCAAACTGAAATACTCCTACAACGTGGGCATCTGGGGCACCAGCATCTGCGGTGGCGAGATACTTGACTCCGCGCAAGGGCTGCCCGAGGAGGCTTACCTGAAACATGTCACCAAGCAGGAGGAAAGCCTGCTGCGCATCACCTTCGAGAAGGGAGAGATCGTAGCCGTCAACGACGAGAAGTATGACGACAAGGTAGCGGCCATACAGAAGATAGAGGAAATAGGAGCGGCCTACGCCATAGGCCGCGACTGCAACGTGGGTGACACCATCATCGGCATCAAGGGACGCGTGGGGTTCGAAGCCGCGGCTCCCAAGCTCATCATCGAGGCTCACCGGCTATTGGAAAAGTATACCCTGAGCAAATGGCAACAATACTGGAAAGACCAAGTGGCCAACTGGTATGGCATGTTCTTGCACGAGAGCCAGTACCTGGAGCCCGTCATGCCCGATATCGAGGCCATGCTCACCTCCTCGCAACGCCACGTGAATGGTACCGCCATCTTGAAGTTGCGCCCATTGGGCTTCGAGACCGTGGGCGTGGAGTCCCCCGATGACCTGCTGAAGAGCAAGCTCGGAGAGTATGGCGAGATGCAGCACGGATGGACCGCCGAGGAGGCCAAGGGATTCATCAAGGTAAGCTCTACCCCACTGAGAGTCTACTACGGCATCCACCCCGACGAGAAACGATAACCCCGCGTGTGTAACGAGACAAACGGAACGACTATGGACGTGAAGAAGAGACTCACCCTGTCGAGGGACAGGAAGATAGCCGGCGTGTGTGGCGGGATAGCCGAGTGGCTCGGCGTGGACCCCACCGCCGTGAGAGTGGCCTACACCCTGCTCACGCTGTTCACAGCGTTCAGCGGAGTGGTGGTATACATCGTGCTGTGGATCGTCATGCCTAAAGAGGAGGGCGGCGTATGGCAGTGAGGGTAGGAATACTGGGAGCGGCCGGCTATACAGGCGGAGAGCTGATCAGGCTGCTGATAAACCACCCAGAAGCGCAGATAGTCTTCGCCAACTCCGAGAGCAACGCGGGCAACCTGGTGGCCGACGTGCATGAAGGGCTCTACGGTGATACCGACCTGAGGTTCACCGCCGAGATGCCCTTCGAGGAAGTGGACGTTGTCTTCTTCTGCTTCGGCCACGGCAAGAGCGAGGCTTTCCTCAAGGAGCACGAGGTGCCCCGGAGAGTGAAAATCATCGACCTGGCGCAAGACTTCCGCCTGGCGGGCAAGTGGCTGGAGACGCAACACCCCACGCCCGAAGCCCACGACTTCGTCTACGGACTGCCGGAAATCAACAGGGAGCGCGTGGCGAAAGCCCGGCACGTGGCCAACCCGGGATGCTTCGCCACCTGCATACAACTGGGACTGCTGCCCGCCGCCAAGATGGGGCTGCTGAACGAGGACGTGGCCGTAAACGCCATCACGGGCAGCACGGGGGCGGGGCAAAAGCCAAGCTCCACCACCCACTTCTCTTGGCGAGAGGGGAACATGAGCGTCTACAAGGCGTTCCAGCACCAGCACGTGCCAGAGATAAGGCAAAGCCTAAGCCAGGTGCAGGGCCACCTGGAAGCCTCCATCGACTTCATCCCCTACCGCGGAGACTTCGCCCGCGGCATCTTCGCCACCGAGGTCATCAAGACCCAGGCGCCCCTGGAGGAAATCGTGGAAGGATACAAGGCGTTCTACCGGCATGAGCCATTCACTCACTACGTAGACAAGCCGCTGGACCTGAAGCAAGTGGTGAACACCAACAAGGCGCTCGTGCACTGCGACAAGCATGGCGACAAGCTGCTCGTCACCTGCTGCATAGACAACCTGCTGAAAGGAGCCGTGGGCCAGGCCGTGGAGAACATGAACATCATGTTCGGCCTGGACGAGACCGCGGGGCTCAGGCTGAAGCCGAGCGCCTTCTGACAGCGACCAAACATTAACCCAAGACACTATCAAGACATGAAACTATTCGACGTATATCCCCTTTACGACATCAACGTGGTGAAGGGAAAGGGATGCAAGGTATGGGACGACAAGGGACAGGAATACCTGGACCTCTACGGCGGGCACGCCGTCATCAGCATAGGGCACTGCCACCCGCGCTACGTGGAGAAGGTGGGCCAGCAGCTCCAGCGGCTGGGCTTCTACAGCAACTCCGTCATCAACACCCTGCAGGCGGAGCTGGCCGAGCGGCTGGGAAAGGCATGCGGATATGACGACTACCAGCTCTTCCTCATCAACTCCGGCGCGGAGGCCAACGAGAACGCCCTGAAGCTGGCCTCCTTCCAGAACGGCCGCAAGCGGGTATTGGCCATCCGGAAGTCTTTCCACGGGCGCACGTCGCTGGCCGTGGAGGTGACCGACAACCCCAAGATAGTGGCCCCCATCAACGACTGCCAGCACGTCACCTTCCTGCCCATCAACGACCTGCCCGCCTGGGAGGCCGAGCTGAGGAAGGGCGATGTCTGCGCCTGCATCATAGAGTGCATACAGGGCGTAGGAGGCGTGGGCATGCTCACCCCCGAGTTCGCCCAGGGACTGAGCCAGGCCTGCCAGGAACACGGAGCCGTCCTCATCTGCGACGAGATACAGTGCGGATACGGCCGCAGCGGCAAGTTCTTCGCCCACCAGTGGCTGGGCATCCGCCCCGACATCATCACCATGGCCAAGGGCATCGCCAACGGCTTCCCCATGGGAGCCGTGCTCATCTCGCCGCGGTTCACGCCCGTCTACGGGCAGCTGGGCACCACCTTCGGGGGCAACCACCTGGCCTGCTCCGCCGCGCTGGCCACGCTCGACGTGATGGAGAGCGAGGGGCTGGTGGAGAACGCCCACCTGGTGGGGGACTACCTGATGGACGAGCTGAAGGAACTGCGGCAGCGCACCCGCCACATCACCGAGCTGAGAGGCCGGGGACTGATGGTGGGCGTGGTGCTGGACGTGCCCCACAAGGAAGTGCGCTCCAAGCTCATCCACGAACAGCACTGCTTCACGGGGTGCGCCGGCGCCAACGTGCTGCGCGTCCTGCCGCCCCTCTGCCTGAGCCAGGGAGAAGTGGACGAGTTCATCAAGCGGCTGGAGACCGTGCTCAACGAGCTATAGGCACACGCGAGGGGCGCGGTTCCGCGCCCCTCGCATGACCTCTCGAGATACCCCACGAGTGACCCACCGAGATACCCCACGAGTGACCCCTTGAGATACCCCACGAGTGACCCCTTGAGATACCCCACGAGTGACCCACCGAGGTACCCCACGAGTGACCCCTTGAGACACCCCATGCATGACCCCTTGAGACACCCCATGCATGACCCCTTGGGGCACCCTGCCGCCAAGCCCGCCACGTGGCAGAACGCCACTTTCCCCGGCCAAAGCTTGCCAGATAGAGAAAATATGCTTACCTTTGCGAGCAAAGAGACAACCTAACAACAAGACACACCCCATGGAAGAATCAATCAAGCAAATAGGCGAGCGGCTACGCGGACTGCGAGACGCGCTCGACATACCCGCCGAGGAGATGGCGCGAGTTTGCGACACCTCCCTGGAACACTACCTGCAGATAGAGGCCGGAGAGGCAGACCCTTCCGTCTACCGCCTGGCCAGGATAGCCAAGAAGTATGACGTAGACCTGAACGTGCTGCTCTTCGGCGAGGAGCCGCGCATGAGCGCCTACTTCCTCACGCGCAAGGGGCAGGGGCAGAGCATAGACCGCAACAAGAACTACAAATACCAAAGCCTGGCCGCCGGCTTCATAGGCCGCAAGGCCAACCCCTTCCTCACCCGCGTGGACCCCAAGCCCGACGGCCACCTGCCCAACAAGAACCGCCACGACGGGCAGGAGTTCGACTACATGCTGGAGGGCACACTGGAAATCACCATCGGCGAGCGCGCGCTCACCCTGAACGAGGGCGACAGCATCTACTTCGACGCCACGCAGCCCCACCGCATGAGGGCGCTGGGAGGACAGCCCGCCACGTTCATCTGCATAGTCTTCTAAACACACACGACCAAACAAACCCAAGACCATGATAGAGCGATTTCTCACGCAGACCAGCTTCACCTCCGAGGAGGACTACAAGCGAAACCTGCACTTCAAGATACCAGAGAACTTCAACTTCGCCTACGACGTGATGGACACGTGGGCAGAGGAGCACCCCGACAAGCTCGCCCTCCTCTGGACCAGCGAGCGGGGCGAGGAAGTGAGAGCCACCTTCGCGGAGCTGAAAGACCAAACCGACCGCACCGCGGCCTACTTCCAGAGCCTCGGCATAGGCCATGGCGACAAGGTGATGCTCATCCTCAAGAGGCACTACCAGTGGTGGCTCAGCATGCTCGCCCTCCACAAGCTGGGCGCCGTGGCCATACCCGCCACCCACATGCTCACCAAGCACGACATCGTATACCGCGACCAGCGGGCCAGCGTCAAGGCCATCGTATGCGCCAACGACGAGTACGTCACCAGCCAGATACTCGCCGCCATGCCCGACAGCCCCACGGTGAAGGTGCTCGTGGCCGTCAACTCCCTCAGCCAGCAAGGCAAGGCCGTGCCCGAGGGATTCCACGACTGGCGGCAGGAGTGGCCCAAGGCACCCCGCTTCGTCCGCCCCGAGCACGTCAACACCAACGAGGACACGATGCTCATCTACTTCACCAGCGGCACCAGCGGAGAGCCCAAGATGGTGGCCCACGACTACCTCTATGCCCTGGGCCACCTCACCACGGGCGTCTTCTGGCACAACCTGACCCCCGACAGCATCCACCTCACCGTAGCCGACACCGGCTGGGGCAAGGCCGTGTGGGGCAAGCTCTACGGCCAATGGCTCGCCGGGGCCACCGTGTTCGTCTACGACCACGAGAAGTTCACCGCCGAGAAAATCATGCGCCAGATAGAGAAATACCGCGTCACCTCCTTCTGCGCCCCGCCCACCATCTACCGCTTCATGATACTCGAGGACTTCAGCAAGTACGACCTCTCCTCACTGGAATACTGCACCACGGCCGGCGAGGCCCTCAATCCCTCCGTGGCCGAGACGTTCCACCAACTGACGGGCATACAGCTCATGGAGGGATTCGGCCAGACCGAGACCACCATGACCCTGGGCACCTTCCCCTGGATGAAGCCCAAGCCCGGCAGCATGGGCAAGCCCAACGCCCAATACGACGTGCGCCTGCTGAGGGCGGACGGCACCGAGTGCGAGGAGGGAGAGAAGGGCGAGATATGCATCCGGGTGGGCGACGAGAAGCCCATAGGGCTCTTCAAGGGCTACTACCGGGACCCCGAGCTCACCAAGGAGGCATGGCACGACGGCATCTACCACACGGGAGACATGGCATGGCGAGACCAAGACGGCTACTACTGGTTTGAGGGCCGGGCCGACGACGTGATCAAGAGCAGCGGCTACCGCATAGGCCCCTTCGAGGTGGAGAGCGCCCTCATGACCCATCCCGCCGTGGTGGAATGCGCCATCACCGGCGTGCCCGACGACATCCGCGGCATGGTGGTGAAAGCCACCGTGGTATTGGCCAAGGAGTGGAAAGACAGGGCGGGCGACGTGCTCATCAAGGAATTGCAAAACCACGTCAAGCGGGAGACCGCGCCCTATAAGTACCCACGCATCATAGAGTTCGTGGACGAGCTGCCCAAGACCATCTCGGGCAAGATTCGCCGCGTGGAGATAAGAGACAAGGACAATCGGAAATGACGGCTACCAACAAGACAGGGAGCAAGCGCGTGGTGGTGAAGGTGGGCAGCAACGTGCTCACCCGCCCCGACGGCAAGCTGGACGTCACCCGCGTGTCGGCCATAGTGGACCAACTGGTGTGGCTCAGGCAAGAGGGCGTGGAGCCCATCCTCGTCTCCTCGGGGGCCATGGCCTGCGGAAGGGGCGAGCTGCAAGCCTCCCGCAAGCTGGACCACGTGGCCCAAAGGCAGCTCTACTCCGCCCTGGGCCAGGTGAAGCTCATAGGACTCTACTATGACCTCTTCCGCGAGCACGGAGTCCACGTGGGGCAGGTGCTCACCATGAAAGAGAGCTTCTCCACCCGAGCCGAGTATCTCAACCAGCGAGCCTGCATGGGCGTGATGCTCGACAATGGCGTGATACCCATCGTCAACGAGAACGACACCGTGAGCGTCACCGAGCTGATGTTCACCGACAACGACGAGCTGTCGGGACTCATAGCCACCATGATGGACGCCGACACGCTGGTCATCCTCTCCAACGTGGACGGCATATACGACGGCGACCCCAAGTCGCCCCACTCCAAGATCATCCCCACCCTGCGCTACGACCAAGACCTCAGCCACTACATACAAGCCCAGAAGAGCGGCTTCGGCCGGGGCGGCATGCTCACCAAGGGCAACATAGCCCGCAAAGTGGCCGAGGAGGGCATAAGGGTCATCATCGCCAACGGCGCGCGGGAGAATGTGCTTCCCTCCCTCTTCACCCGCCCGCGAGAGATTCCCCACACCGAGTTCACGCCCAACCCCAACCCCGCCAGCGGCGTGAAGAAGTGGATAGCCCACAGCGAGAGCTTCGCCAAGGGCGTGGTGAGGGTCAACAGGCTGGCGGAGGAAGCCCTCAGGGGCGAGCGCGCCGTCAGCCTCTTGCTGGTGGGCGTGTGCGCCGTGGAGGGAGACTTCATGGAGGGAGACATCATCAACATAGCCAACGAGCGGGGAGAGACCTTCGCCGTGGGACGCAGCGGATACAGCGCGGAGGAAGCCCGCCTCCACATGGGGGAGCATGACCTGAGGCCCCTCGTGCACTACGACTACCTCTGCATGGAGTGACACCGCCGCCCTATCAACATTATAATAATGTATATACACCCCTAGACCCCATGACAAACCTTACAGACACCTTCCGACAAGCGAGAGCGGCCAGCAAGGAACTGGCCTTGCTGCCCGACCGCCGCGTCAACGAGATACTCCAGGCCGTGGCCGACACCATCGTGGAACGGACACCATGGCTGCTGGAGGCCAACGCCCAAGACCTCGCCCTGATGGACGAGGCGAACCCCCTCCACGACCGGCTGAAGCTCACTACCGAGAGGCTGGCGGGCATCGCCGCGGACATGCGCAACGTCAGCCGCCTCCCCTCCCCCTTGGGGCGCACGCTGGCGGAGAAGACCCTCCCCAACGGCTTGCGCCTGCGCAAGGTGAGCGTGCCCTTCGGCGTGATAGGCATGGTATACGAGGCCAGACCCAACGTCACCTTCGACGTGTTCTCCCTCTGCCTGAAGAGCGGCAACGCCTGCGTGCTCAAGGGGGGCAAGGACGCCGACCACTCCAACAGGGCCGCCGTGGAGCTCATCCACGAGACGCTCGCCCGCTTCGGCCTCTCCCCCCAGGCGGTCACCCTGCTGCCCGCCACCCATGAGGCCACGGCCCAGATGCTCACCGCCGTGGGCTACATAGACCTCTGCATCCCCAGGGGCAGCAAGCGGCTCATCGACTTCGTGAGGGAGACGGCCAAGGTGCCCGTCATAGAGACCGGGGCGGGCGTGGTGCACGCCTACTTCGACGAGGACGGAGACCTGGAGATGGGCAAAGCCATCATCAACAACGCCAAGACGCGCCGCCCCAGCGTGTGCAACGCGCTGGACTGCCTGCTGGTGCACCGCTCGCGGCTGCCCCAGCTCGCCCAGCTGTGCGAGCCGCTCACGGCGCACCGGGTGAGGATATACGCCGACCGGGAGGCCTTCGAGGCCCTGCGGGGGCGCTATCCCGAGGGGCTGCTCTTCCGCGCCGACGGGGACACCTGGGGCAGGGAGTGGCTGGACTACGCCATGGGCGTGAAGACCGTGGCCGACATGGACGAGGCCATCCGCCACATAGAGACCTACGGCAGCGGCCACAGCGAGTGCGCCATCACCTCCTCCAAGGAGCGCGCCGCCCGCTTCCAGGCCCTCGTGGACGCGGCCTGCGTCTACGTCAACGCCCCCACCAGCTTCACCGACGGGGCGCAGTTCGGCCTGGGCGCGGAGATAGGCATCAGCACCCAGAAGCTGGGAGCCAGAGGCCCCATGGCCCTGGAGGAGATCACCACCTACAAGTGGCTCATCAACGGCGAGGGGCAGACACGCCCGTGACACCCCGCCACCAACACACTTAACCCTTATACACCGCTTATGAACACATTCTTCAACGCGCAAGACCTCGGAGACCTGGGCAAGGCCCTGGACGAGGCAAGGGAGGTGAAGGCCAACCGCTTCGCCTACCAGCACCTGGGCAAGGACAAGACCCTCCTGATGATATTCTTCAACAACTCGCTGCGCACCCGCCTCTCCACCCAGAAGGCGGCCATGAACCTGGGCATGAACGTCATCGTGCTCGACGTGAACGCCGGGGCGTGGAAGCTGGAGACCGAGCGCGGCGTCATTATGGACGGCGACAAGAGCGAGCACCTGCTGGAGGCCATTCCCGTCATGGGGTGCTACTGCGACCTCATAGGCATACGCTCCTTCGCCGGGCTCACCGACAGGGAGTACGACTACGCCGAGACCATCGTGAACCAGTTCGTGAAGCACAGCGGAAGGCCCGTCTTCGCCATGGAGACCGCCACCGTGCACCCCCTGCAGGCCTTCGCCGACCTCATCACCATAGAGGAGCACCGCCCCGCCCGCAGGCCCAAGGTGGTGCTCACCTGGGCGCCCCACTGCCGCGCCCTGCCCCAGGCGGTGCCCAACTCCTTCGCCCAGTGGATGAGGGCCGCCGACGTGGACCTGGTCATCACCCACCCCGAGGGCTACGAGCTCGACCCGAGGTTCGCCGGCGACGCCAAGGTGGAGTACGACCAGCGGGAGGCGCTGCGCGGCGCGGACTTCGTCTACGCCAAGAACTGGAGCTGCCCGGGAGTGACCCGCCCCGAGGACTACGGCAAGATACTCTCCAAGGACATGTCGTGGACCATCGACGCGGAGCACATGGCGCTGACCGACAACGCCTACTTCATGCACTGCCTGCCCGTGCGCCGCGGCCTCATCGTCACCGACGACGTGATAGAGAGCCCCCGCAGCCTCGTCATCCCGGAGGCCGCCAACAGGGAGATATCGGCCCAGGTGGTCATCAAGCGCATGCTGGAGAGCCTGTAGCCCCGCCTGGCGGACGGAAAGAGAAACGCGCCGGCGTTCCCCCCGCGGGGGGAGCGCCGGCGCGTCCGCTATAGGGGGCGGGGAGCCTACTCCTCGCCCGACTCGCCCGTGCCGCCCGTGCCGCCGCCAGGCTGCGTCTGGCCGCCCTGCTCCTCGTCATCGTCGGGAGGGGTGGTGGCGGAGCCGCCGCCCGCGGAGGCCTTCAGGCTGTCGCGGTCCACGCTCAGCTCCACCTGGTTGGCGGCGTCGCGCATCTTCTGCTTGGGCGTGAAGACTATCTTAGGGGTCTTCAGCGCGTCCTTTACCGTGACTTCCGCAGGCGTGTCCATCATCTTAGAGGGGACAACCAGACGGAACGAGCCGAGTTCAGCCAAGTCCACGCTCATGCCTAGCTGCAGGGCATCGCATACTACGTTGGAGAGGCTGACGAGGGCGTTTTTCACGTCGCCTTCGGACAGCGAGGTCTCGCGCACGATGCGCTCCACGACCATGTCGTTGGTCAGCTTCTGTTGTGACTTGGGATAGGCGTAATACACCGTCTGTCCCTTACGGTTACCAATGGTAAGCACTTTGTTCTTAATTTCATGTTCCAGCATAGTCGTTACTGTTTTGAGGTTATACATTATGTTGGTTTGCCTGCCCTGACAAGGGTATCTGATACTCTTTATCAAGGGTCACTGTGACTGTTCTGTCCCGTTGCCGCTGGCATCATACGTCACCGTCTTATCCAACGTATCGCTGCTTCCTGTATAGCAATAGACATTACTGCTTCGGCAATAACCTTCTTGACCGAATTGAAAATCTCCACGACTATTGTTTCTATCTCCCGATTGTCCTATGTAATCTGCGTAATTGCCACGATGTGCATAGATGTCAGATGTCTCAATTTGTATGGTTGGGACAGAACCAGGATTCATACTATCGTCCAAACCAGCCCCAATAGCCGGACTTCCTTGATTAGGTCCATTTGAACCATAAGCATATACAATGGCATTGGTAATAGAAATCTTTCCGCAAGCGGCATTTCCAGAACCGCCTATTCCCGGGTTATAACCCTGCATTCCAAGTGAATAAGACGAGGATGCTATTACGGTTACATTCTGTATGATAATGTTGCCACATGCAGAATGTTGTCCTGAGGCTAAATATCCTCCTATTCCAGCTCCTCCTTTTCCGGTCAGCGTAATCGAATTGGCCGTTTTGTCATCGGAAGTAATGGTTACGCTGTAGCCTTCTGCCACATAGATGCCCGCGCCATCGCTGGAAGACACTTCGTTATCATTTCCTTTTACATGGATAGTGGGGTCGCCGCCCGTGATGTCGATGGCATTGCCGCCCAACACACTTATCTGCGCATCTTCCAGGTAGATGTTGGGCTTGCCGCCCGTCACCCGTATGGCATGGTTGCCCGTGCCGCTGAAGTAGTAGGTGCCGTCGTCGTTGATGATGCAGTCTTCATTCGAGAGGTCGATGGTCTGCATGCCTTCGCTGTTTGCCGTAATCGTGATGGTGTGGACATTGCCGGCTTCGAGGGTTGTCAGGGTGCTGACAGGAACTACGGTCGTTTCGTTTAGGCGGACGAAGGGCTGGGTAGTTTGGTCGCCTATTTCGCCGGGCACGAGGTTGGCCTCCCAGCATGATTCACCGTTATATATGCATGACTTCGTGGTTATCCAGCCTTGCGAATCAGCATCGGTAGCTAATGTACCCTGCGTGTTGGTGCATGAAGTGAAGCCATAAACCTCCACATTGGTGACTTGCGATGCTCGTTCACCCTTCAACTTCACCCGCACCTTGGCCAACGAATGGGTGAAGCCGAGGCTGACGGGCGATTGGTGGTTGCCCGTGCCGGTGCCGCGTAGCACGTAGGTCAGGCCATCCATATGTTGAGACCCAAGGTCCACACGGCTTGCCTCGGCGGGATACCAGGCAGTGACCTCGGCAGGCTGCGTGCTCTTCCAATAGACGGGCTTATCGGGGGTGATGGTGACATTTCCCGCATCATCCACCTTTATTATATATACGCCCGTTTCCTCATTGTCGCCGATGCGCACGCCTATCCGTTCCCCGCCCTGGAATACGCTGCCGCTGCCGTCGGGCTTCTCACTGACGCGTGTCCACGGCTCCTCGCTCGCCTCTGCGGTGATGCTTACACTGCCTATCTGCAAGGGGTATTCGCCGCCGGGCAGAGCCGCGCCCTGCTCCGCCAGTTCGTCCTGCGTGCAGGCGGCGAGCAGGATTGCCGCCATGAGGCATATTGTCGTAAATAATCTGTTTTTCCTCATATCTCCTTCGTTCTTGTAAGTCTCTTGCGTATCATTTCCTTCATTAAACGGGCAGTTCTACCGAGCCTTCGCCGTCCGCGCCGTCGCCCCATGTCATGCCGTCGGTATCTACCGACACCTGAAGGCCATAGAGGGTGACGGTGACATTGTAGGTGTACTTATAGCCGGCTTTCCATTCGGTGTCGTTCTGTAGCATGTAGTAGAACGGGCCGTAGCCGGTGTCGTCCTTCTCGGCGGTGAAGGTCAGCAACCTTGTGCCTGCCGCCATGCCCTGCGGAATAACGAGGGCTTCGTAGGTGGCGAAGTTGCCGGTCTCGGTGGCGGTGGCGAGGTGGGGACTGATGCTGCCTTTGGTGGTGCCGGGTGTCCATGTGCCGAGCCAACGCCCGTCAGCGCCCACGGCTTTCGGGAGGGTGAACGCGCCGTCCAGCGCAAGGATGTCACCCTCGCCGATAGTCAGGCTGATGTCGCCCGGCGTGGCTCCGATGCTTTCGGGCAGACCGTCGCTCTTGATGTTCACCACCACCTTGGCGGTCTGGTGGTAGAAGGTGAGGGCGGGCGTTTGGGCGAAGCTCACGGTCTTGGATTCACTGCAAAGCAGGTCTCCCGACTGATAGTCCGCGTCGCTGCTCTGGTCGCTCTTCACGCTCCAAGTCGTGCTTTCCACGGCTGTGGCGGGGCAGATGCCCTGCACGGTGATGGGACTTGGCTTTGTCCAATAGTATTCGCCGGACAGGTTGCCTTTATCATCCACCGTGTAGTCATACCACTCCGTGCCGTCCCCGTCGGTTACCTGCAGGGCTATCGTCTCATTGCCGTTCCACCGGTTGTCCACGGTGGCGCGGGTGTCGGCGCTGCCCTCTATGGCGGCGGTCAGCGTCAGCGGTTGCGTGCCGTCGGGCAACGTTCCCGCATCGTCCTGCGTGCAGGCTGCAAGACCGAGCACAGAGGCAAGCGTAGTGTATACTAAAAAATGTCGTTTCATCTTATATAGGTTTTATCTGTTCTTTACAAGGGTCGGCGGCGTGTCCGCGTCGGTGGTTTCCCATATATATTCGCTGTCCGCGCCGAGGGCGGTGTTCATCGCTTCGGTGGCGGTCTGCCAGGTGTGGGTGGTGCCGTCTATCTTGTAGGCTCCGGAGAAAGGATCTGTTTCGTTGCAACGACCGACGCTTTCGCCATCGAAGCCGTACCAATAGCAACTTCCTGCAACACCGGCAAATTGCAGGTAACCGGTAATGCCACCCGTATTATAAACAGCCGATGATAGTTCTCCTACGGAATAGCATCCAGTCATGTCAGCGAAGAACCGACAATATCCTGCAATGCCGCCAACCGTATTACCACCGGTAACTGAACCCGAAAACGAGCAACCTTTGATAACTGTTTTCGTTAAAAATTCGCCACCCAATACTCCGCCTACATAATCTGAGTTCCCTCCTTGAATGGAAGCCGAGGAATGGCAATATTGTATAACTCCGGATTCCATCCGCCCGACGACGCCTCCAACAAACCCCATTTCTTTGTTTGTAACGGAGATATTCCCGGAAACCCTACAGTTCGAGATGATTCCTTGATTAGATCCGGCCAAAGCTCCTATGGAAACGTCATCAGCATCAACATCCAGGCGCACATCCTCAAGGGTCAGATCCTGTATGGTTGCATTTGTACCCACACGGCCAAACATTCCACAATCATCACCGAAAGACAGATTCTCCTTTGTAATTGCCATATTTCTAATCGTATGCCCATTACCATCGAAAGTGCCTGTGTAAACATTGTTTCTGTCGCCTACCGGTTCCCATTCCGTACCCGAAAGGTCTATGTCATGGGTCAAGGTACAATTCAGCGACAGGTCACCCTGCGCCGCTTCCGCCCATGCCATCAGGCCGTCGGCGGTATAGACGGTATAGGTGTTACCATCTTCGGAAACCGTGTATCCGTCACCCAGGTCTGTCGCATTACCGCTCTCGCCGCCACCGTCGGTCCAGCCGCCGATGGTGCAGCCTGCCAGTTCCAGCCCCTTGGCGGTGACACTGACGGTGTAGGTATAGCGGCAGCCAGCCTCTAATACCACATCGCTCTGCGGACGGAAATAGTAAGTACCTCCGCCTAAATCCACCTGTATGAACGGCGTATTCGCCTTCACGGTCTGCGGTGCGGTGAGGGCTTCGTAGGTGTCGCTGCCCGCCTCGTAGGTGCGGATAGTGGCGGGATTGCCGTTATCCGTACTTAAGCCGGTCACGGAAACATCGGCCCCCGTCACGCTCGTGATGCCGTCTCCCGGTTTAAGAAGAACCGTTATACGCGCCGTGCGGTGGCTGAACTCAAGCATCGGGTGGTCGAACTGCACGGTCTGGGCTTTGGCAGAGATAAAGTCGCTGCCCTCGAAGCCTTCCTTCGTGCTTTGGTCGGCCTTTACTACCACATCGGGCATCGTGGTGCCGTATGGCCACCATGCCGAAACGGTGATGTCCTCACGGCTTGTCCACCAGAACGGGTCGGAGTCGCTGCTCAGGGTGGCAGTCTTGTAGCCGTCGGCATCGGATGCCGTCACGTCGTATTCCTTCACCGTGCCGCCCACGCTGAGGGCTACGGTCTGTACGCCCTGCCAGTCGCCGTCCACGGTGGCGCGGGTGGAGGCAGGGGTTGCCACGGCTTGCAGGCCGGTGGCGCAGATTACCAATGGATACTCGCCCTCGGGCAACGTGCCGCCGCCGAGGTCATCCTGCGTGCAGGCAGCAAGGCCGAGCAGCAGCGCGGTGGCTGCGGGGATAAATAATCTATGTCTCATAATTCTTCATTCTTAATTAATAATGTCTTACAGGTCAGCACCCACTTCTCCGCCGTCTACATCGTTCCACTTTGCAATGGTGGCTTCGCTGACTTCAAGGCCTTTGTTGCGTACCTTGACGGTATAGGTATAGTTGTTTCCCGCCTGCAGTGCGCCTTCGGGCACGGTGAGCGTGGCATGATAATTCTGACTTCTGTAATTCACAGTCAACGGCAGGGAGGCAGCTGTCTGCGGGAAGAGGATGACCGATGACGTGAGGTTGCCGTCTGCCAGCTCCATGGTCAGTTCTCCGGTCTGTGCCCCGTCGTCTGCGGTGGCAATACCGTCGGCTGTGTTGAACGTACCGGTGAGTATCAATCCGTCCAGCGTGTAACGTTCAGGCTTGATCATACTGAAATCCACGCCGTCGCCCGCCTCGAAGGTAAGGGTTATCTGGCTCATGCGGTGGTGGAAGGAGTTGTCTGCACCGCCTTTGTCGGTTTTGTCGGTGAAGCTCACCACCGGGCTGTTTTTGTCTCCCGTGGCTCCTGAAGCAAAGAGGAAGTCGATGGCAGGCTGGTTCTGCTGCGCCGTGGCATCGGTCGTGGCTGCGAGGGTGCCTCCCGCTGCGTTGTACGGATAGTAGGCGCGGAAAGTATGGGTCTTTACATCTTCGATATAGATGACCTTTTCTTCTGCCTCAAATTTCCCGTACTTCAGGATGAAAGGCACGTTGCCGTACCGGGTATCGTTGCCGATGTCGGTGACGCCGATGCGGTCTCCGCCAGTCCAGGCGGTACCGCTGGCGCGGGTGGCCACCGCATCGGAGATTTCGGCGTTAATCACTGCGGCCACGGGGCCGTCGTTCAGGTTCTCGTTGTCGTTGGTGCAGGCAGCAAGCGCGAGTGCCAGTGCCGCGAAGGTGAATAATCTTGTCTTCATCTTCATATTAATTTAGTTTATCGTTTATTCTTCATTCTATCATTCTTAATTATCGTGAGTTCGACGAATTCCACTTTATGTGCGCAGCCCTGTTATTGCCAAACTGTAGAGACGCATTCTTGCGTCTCAGCCAGCTGCCAAGTCTTCGCGACAGGCGATTTTATTCGGCAATCTTGCTTGCCGAGACGCAAAAATGCGTCTCTACAAGTTTTCGTCGAACTCACGATAATTAAACTACATTTCCGCATCCACTCCGCCGCCGTCCACTGTTTCCCAGTCTGTGATTTCACCGGTGAAGCCCGCCTCGCCCGGGGTCTCGGCTATTGTGCCGCCGAGGGTCAAAGGCTCGGTCTTGCCGTCGTTGAAGCCGTCAAGGGCTGTCGTGAGGTCGCTCTCAAGGGCGGTAGGCTGTGGGTTGCCGTCCGTGTAGGTCAACGTGGCGGTGAGCCTTTGGAGGTTGCCCGCGATGCCGAGCAGCCGCACGGTTGCCATCCACTTGTCCGCATCGTCGCCATCCGTTATCTTCGTGAAGTGCAGCTCCACCTCCGAAGGTGTGCCGTAGGTACCCGTGGCGAAGTCCAGCGTCCCTGCCGCTCCGCTCAGCGTGCCCTCGATGCTCTCGATACGCTCTGCCGCGTCGCCCGTAGGCTCGATCATGAGGGTAAGCTGCCGTACCTGCTGCCGCATGACGGCGGTCAGCGAGTAGTCGGTGTCGGCTTCTATCGCCACCTCCTGCACGGAAGAGAAGAGCCAGCCGGGGGTGTTCACGATGAAGCCGCCGTCCGCAGCGGCCACAGTAGCCATCGTGCCGCTTACCGTGATGCCCTCGGGTATGTTGTAGGCCGCAAGGGTATAGCCGCCTGGCTTGAAAAGATAGTCCGGCGAGTGTGTCGCACCAGTCTCCGTGCCTGTATAGTCACCCATTGTCACTGTCCACTCCGCGGGGATATCCACGCCCTCGCCCCGGTCGCTCCAATCGGCGGTGACGGTAATCTTACCGTGGTCGGGATGCGGCGTGTCGTGAAGCTCGTCCTTCACGCAGGAGGTCGCGGCCAGCGTCAGGGCCGCCGCCACGCAATACCTTATTATATATATGGTCTTTCTCATAGGCTGATGAAGTTAAAAGAGGTTCCACGTCAGGGTGAGGCCGGCATGGATGGGTCCCCACCAGTTCTTGGCATCCTCGCCTTGCCGCACACGCACGCCCTCCACTACCCTGTATTTCTCATAGTCGGCGCGCAGGTAGCCCAGGGCCAGTGAGCAGTCAAGGGAGAGCGCGTCGTTGAGCCGCAGCTGATAGCCGCCCGTCAAGCCGCCACCCATCAGGTCGCCTTGCTTGCCCACGCGGTTGAGCTTGGAGTTGAACTCCCCCAGCTTGTACATTGCGCCCACATAGGCCCGCTTGCCCACGCCAACATAGTGGCGCACCTCAGGGGCCACCTCCCAAAGGGCGTAGCGGCGGTCGTGCTGGCTCCAGTCCCAGGAGGTCCATGAGCCATTCACCAGTATGCCCCACGAGGGAGTGGCGCGCCACTCCAGACCCACGTCGGGCGTAAGGGTAACCCAGCGCAGCAGGTTGGTGCGCAAGGCGAAGCGATAGTCATCCGCCCGCTCCTGGGCCACGAGGGGCAGGGAGAGCAGGGCGATAAAGAGCGTGAATAGATACTTTCCGGTTTTCTTCATATCATAGTGTTTAGGAAATACGGGGAAACGGATAGGAAAAGAAGACCCAACATGGGCGATGAGGTGACGCGGCAGCGTGCCCTTTCTCGCGGAAGTCCGCGAGAAAGGGCACGCTGCCGCACAGGAAGAGTTTATCCCTACATAAACATGAGAGAGAGAGAGAGAGAGTATAAAAATTTCGCAGATACGCAAATTTTCAGCCCACATTTTTGCATGGCAAGCGAAACCCCTGAACAGCACAGGGCGACAATCCGTCTCCATGGAGACGGCCACGGACAAAGACATCGGGGTTTCAGGCAGTTACTCATGGCATCTTCTCTTCTTCGCAAAATTAATCATTTATCACGAAATAGAGGGAAAAAGAAGAGAAAATCTCACTTGACCACCAAAAATATCATGCGATGGGGGCAGTCGGTGAAGGTGACTTCACCCGCGAATACACGCGCTTTCCATGAGACACGCAAGCGGGAAACCGGAAAGCCTCCCACTTAGCGCGGACTCCTAGGCGAGGAGGGAAATCAGCCCACGGGCACGTATCCACTCCTCATCACCAGCCGCTGCCCCTCGCCAGAGAGCAGGAAGCGGAGGAAAGGCTCCACGACCTTGGCGCGGTCAGCGGTGTAGTAATAGTACAGCTCGCGGATGATGGGATAGATATGTCGGCGACCCGTCTCCATGGTGGGATAGACAAAGTGCTTGCCGTCATAGGACACCTTCACGGCCCTCACCCTGTCGTTGACATAGGCCATGCCCACGTAGCCGATGGCTCCCTTGGTCTGGCTGACCGACTGGATGACGGCACCCGTCGCGGGCATGGAGAGCACGCCCGCCATGTAGTTCTTCTCCCGCAGCACGCTGGTCTTGAAGAACTCATAAGTACCCGAGGAAGTCTCGCGGGAATAGACCACTATCTTCAGGTCGGGTCCCCGCTTGCCCGTGTAGGGATCTTTCACCTGATTCCAGTTGGTCACCTTGCCGCGGAAGATGGCCTCCAGCTGCTGGCGGGTGAGATGAGTGACCGGATTGGAGGGGTGCACGATGACGGCCAGCGCATCATAGGCCACCACGGCCTCCTTCAGTTGCTTGCCGCTGTTCTTGAGCTTCACCCGCTCGTTGAACTTGATGGAGCGGGAGGACATGGCGATGTCGGTGGTGCCGTCCATCAAGGCGGAAATGCCCACGCCCGAGCCACCACCAGTCACCGTCACGCGACTATCGGGATGGAGAGACATATACATCTCGGCAGCCTCTTGGCTGACAGGCAGCACGGTGTCGCTGCCCTTGATTTTCTGAGCCGCCACGCTGGAAACGAGAATCGCCGCGACGGCCGACAACAAGAGTCTTTTCGCTTTCATCTTCTATACCTTAATATATAATATATTGTTTTCTGACGCGAAATAACAGACTCGCGGTTACAAAGATGTTACATGGAGGTCACAATCACACTTCGAAACAGAATCGTAACACCCTTGTCACCGCTTCGTGATACCTATGCCCTACTTTTGCCGGCGAAAAGAAAACCGAGAGCATACAAACATGAGAAAGCTACTAGAGAAAGCCATAACGGGACTGATTACCTGCAGCGGATTCCTGACGAGCGTAGTCATACTGCTCATCGTAGTGTTCCTCTTCTCCGAGGGCTTCGGCCTCTTCTCGCAAAAGACCATAGAGGAGGGTTACACCCTGGTGGTGAACAAGGCCAACCCCGTGGACGAGCTGAACGCCGAGCAAATCAAGAAGATATTCGACGAAGACATCACCAACTGGAACGAGGTTGGGGGCGAGAATGAACGCGTCACCACCTTCAGGCTAGACGACATGCCCCGCTATTTCACCGAGGAGCAAATGGGCAAGAACTACGAGCGCGCGCCACAATGCATAGAGAGCCTGGTGGAGAAAACACCTGGCATCGTAGCCTTCGTGCCCACGGAGTTCGTGGACAAAGAAGCAAACGTGAAGCGGCTCGCGGACCACACCATCTCGGGAACGGAGGTGTTCCTGGGCGACGAGTGGTTCCCCACGGCCACGCCCGCTCCGCAATTCGGCTTCCTGCCACTGGTGCTGGGCACGGTGTGGGTGACAGTATTCGCCATCCTCTTCGCGCTGCCCTTTGGTCTCTCGGTGGCCATCTACATGGCCGAGGTGGCAGGCGAGCGCACCCGGAAGACGCTGAAGCCTGTTATCGAGCTGCTCAACGGCATCCCCTCGGTGGTCTACGGCTTCTTCGGGCTCATAGTGATAGTACCCCTGTTGCAAGACGTGTTCGGCCTGCCCGTGGGCGAGAGTGGATTGGCGGGCGCTTTGGTGCTTGCCATCATGGCACTGCCCACGATTATCACCGTGAGCCAAGACGCCATGCTCAACTGCCCCCGCTCGCAGCGAGAGGCCAGCCTAGCCCTGGGAGCTAGTCGATGGCAGACCATCTACAAGGTGGTGATGCCCTACTCCGCGTCGGGCATCACGTCGGCCGTGGTGCTCGGCATAGGGCGCGCCTTCGGCGAGACAATGGCCGTGCTCATGGTGACGGGCAACGCCGCCGTGATACCGCTGGCCATTACCGACCCGCTGCGCACCATCCCCGCCACGATTGCCGCCGAGCTGGGCGAGGCACCAGCTGGAGGTCCGCATTATCAATCGCTCTTCCTGCTGGGCGTGGTACTCTTCTTCATCACGCTCATCATCAACACCAGCGTGGAATACATCTCAGCCAAGAACAAGAAATGACAAGCTAAAATCACCACAAAATGGATAGCGAAAAGAGACTACAGGCGGGCAATCACCGCCGCAAGATAGTGGCCGAGAAAGTGGCCTTCAGCGTATTTCGCACCTTGAGCGCATTCATCGTCACGATACTCATCGTGCTGCTGACCTTCATCACCATAAAGGGAGCGGGCGTGATGAGCTGGGATTTCATCACTACACCCCCTAGCGACGGCATGAAAGGCGGAGGCATCTGGCCAGCCATCGTCGGCACATTCTACCTGATGGTGGGCAGTGCCCTGTTCGCCTTCCCCCTAGGCGTGATGAGCGGCATATATATGCACGAGTATGCCAAGAGCGGCAAGATAGTGCGCTTCATACGCATGATGACCAACAACCTGGCTGGCATCCCCTCCATCGTCTTCGGATTGTTCGGCATGTCGCTCTTTGTCAACTTCTTCGGCTTCGGCGACAGCATACTCGCAGGCTCGCTCACGCTGGGATTGCTCGCCTTGCCCCTCGTCATCAGGACTACCGAGGAGGCGCTCAAGGCCATTCCCGATAGCTTCAGAGAGGGCAGTCTCGCCCTGGGAGCCACGAAGCTGCAAACCATAAGCAAGGTGATTCTGCCCATGGCCATGCCCAATATCATCACGGGACTGATTCTCGCCGTGGGACGCGTGTCGGGCGAGACAGCCCCAATCCTCTTCACCTGCGCAGCCTATTTCCTGCCCCAACTGCCCAGCAGTGTGCTAGACCAGTGCATGGCGCTACCCTACCACCTCTACGTGCTGGCCACCAGCGGAACGGACATGGAAAGGCAGATACCCATAGCCTATGGCACGGCACTGACGCTGGTCATCATCGTGCTGGCCGTCAACTTGCTGGCCAATGCCCTGCGCACCTATTTCCAGGGCAAGCTGAAGACCCACTAAACAAGAAACTAGACTAAAGAAATAAGACCCATGAGTAAAATCGAAGCGAAAAACGTAGACTTCCATTATGGCAGCTTCCACGCGTTGAAGGGCATCAACATGAGCATAGAGGAAAACGAGGTGGTGGCGTTCATCGGCCCCTCGGGCTGCGGCAAGTCCACCTTCCTGAGACTCTTCAATCGCATGAACGACCTGATACCCGGCACAAAACTGGAGGGACAGATTACCATTGACGGACAGGACATCTACGACCGCTCCGTCAACGTGGACGAGCTGAGGAAAAACGTGGGCATGGTGTTCCAACGCCCCAACCCCTTCCCCAAGAGCATATACGAGAACGTGGCCTACGGGTTGCGGGTAAACGGCGTGAAAGACGAGAAGTTCATCGCCGAGCGAGTGGAGAAGTCGCTGCGCGGAGCCGCGCTTTGGGAAGAGGTGAAAGACAAGCTGAAGAAGTCAGCTTACGCCCTCTCGGGAGGTCAGCAGCAGCGGCTCTGCATAGCGCGGGCCATGGCCGTGGCTCCGTCAGTACTACTGATGGACGAGCCAGCCTCAGCCCTCGATCCCATCTCCACAGCCAAGGTGGAGGAGCTGATACACGAGCTGAAAAAGGACTATACCATCGTTATCGTCACCCACAACATGCAGCAGGCTACCCGCGTGAGCGACAAGACGGCCTTCTTCTACCTGGGCAGGCTGGTGGAGTATGACAAAACCACCAAGATGTTCACCCACCCCGAGAAGGAGGAGACGCAGAATTACATCACGGGACGCTTCGGATGACGAGAGAGGGAAAAAGACTGTCAAACCAATAAAAAGCGAAAAGACATGGTAAAATTCGTGGAAGACGAGATGAAAGCCATCCGCGCCGAGGTGCTCGACATGTGGGCACTGGTGGGCGAGCAGATGGAAAACGCGTGCGAGACGCTGCGCACAGCGGACAAGGAGAAGGCGTGGGACGTGCTGGTCAGGGAGAAGCGTGTCAACGCCTATGAGCTGAAGCTGGACTGCGACATAGAGGACTTCCTGGTGCTCTACAACCCCGTGGCCATAGACATGCGGTTCATCGTGGCCATGCTCAAGATAAACACCGACCTGGAACGCATAGGCGACTTCGCCGAGAACATAGCGCGCTTCACCATCAAGCAAGACGGAGAGCCGATAGACCCCGAGCTGCTGGAAAAGACAAGGCTCGTGGAAATGGGCAAAGCCGTAGTGGACATGTTGCAGACGGCCAAGCAAGCACTGGAGCGGGAAGACATCGCACTGGCCAGGAGTCTGTTCGAGAAAGACAACCTAGTAGACGAAATCAACGCCGCCGCCACCACCGCACTGGCTGAGTACATAGAGCAACACCCTGAAAGAGCCGCTTTCTGCCTTGACTTCAAGGGCGTGTTCCTCAGGCTGGAGCGGGCGGGCGACCACATTACCAATTTGGCCGAGGAAATCGTGTTCTACATAGACGCTATCGTGCTGAAGCACTCCCTGGACAAGGGCGAGCACAAGCGCGTGGAGAGAAACGGCGGGCAATAGCCAAGGGGCTAATGTGCAGCGCACGAACGCTCCCACCATCATTAAGCATGAATGGAGAGCGAGGTTAGAGCGTGTTGAATGATTTATTTTCGGAATCGGCGGGGCGTTGACTTGCGCTCGCCGAAACCTTTTCCATAGTTCGTAGGCATAAAAAAGGAACGCCGTCCCATCATGGGGCGGCGTTTTGCGAAGTTCTTGGCTCTTCGCTGCCCAGGCGGGGAACCTGTCTGAATCCATTCATGATTTTAGCTGAGTACATCACGAAAGCCATGCCGCGACAATGAAAGAAAAAATTCTTGGCGGTCGGCAAAAAACGTCTCAAACCCCAGGCGCCAGAAGAGAAATCGCGGTACATAAATGGGCATATACGAAAACAACTTGTTTTGGCCATGAATTCAATTTATTTTCCTCGGCAAAACAAGTTAAATCGCAAAGGAAAACAACTTATTTTGAAAAAGCGAACAACTTGATTTCCTGCAGGCGGAAATCATGACCCAGTGGAAGTATCATGGGGTGACAGGCTCACTCATTCCTACCCTTTCCCATGCACGTCGCTCACAACACCTCCGCGTATCCCCGGGCACCGCAAGGCAAGAACTGATTATTCCCCACTGAAAATCCACTGAATCCATAGATTCGCATGATATCGCTTGAAGGAAAAAGAATTTCGAAGAAGTCCAGAAAAGGAAATGGCACGAAAAAAGCCGCAAGCAAAAATGCCGCGGCTCTCGGCTTGTCGGGATTACTGGACTCGAACCAGCGACCTCACGCCCCCCAGACGCGTGCGCTACCTACTGCGCTAAATCCCGTAAGCGAGTGCAAAGGTACTAATTTATTTTGAAACACCAAACATTTTGACCCATTTTTTTAGAAAATGCCATATTAACCCCATTCACTCGTCAAATATCAGGCAGATTACCCGCTTGCGCCTGCCGCAAAACCGACTTCACGCACCTGAAAGCATAGTCGCTGCCATGGCACGGGATGGTTTCCGCCCGAGACAGGAGCTTAGAAACTCACCTGAACCTTAACCGCCAACTCCCGGGGACGCAACTCATACCAGTTGGTAGCTGACATCACGCCACTGTAAGAGGTGACGATACAGCGACGTTTATCAAACAGGTTGCGCGCTTCCGCCGACAACCTGACCTTCTTTAAACGCCATACCACCGAGGCATCTGCCAGCAGCGTGTTGACGGGCTGCCCCGCTGGCGACTCGTTGCGGTAATGAACAGCCGAAAGGGAAATGTCTACCTTTCCGATGGTTTGCGTGTAAGCGAGACGCTGCGCCCAGTCCAGCAGCGTGTTCCGACCCGTGTCATCGGTCTTCATCTTGTTCCAGGCGAAGGAGGCACGGTAGGTAAACATGCCGAAACTTGGCGAGAATACCACCTCGGGCGATACCGAAAGGACACTCGACCGGTAGTCGGTCACCATCCCTCCAGACAGCTGTTGTCCTCTGGCAAAGGTGTAACCGAGGTCTAACCTTGTCTTAAGGTGAATGTCGAAAAAGCCCTTTGACACGAGGGCTTTTGCCTGCGCGACTTGCCCGTGCCAGTCACGGGTCACGTTACGGAGCAGATATTGGCCATCGGCAATGGTCATGTCTGTCATCGCGCTGCCATGGTTGTAATTGTAACTCGCGTTGAAACTCATGAACATCTCGGTCACGGGACGCTTGTAGTCATAACCCACCATGGCGCTGAAAGTGCCCTGCCTTGGGACAATTCCCGACGTTACCACCCGCGTGCGATAATCAGACATGTAGCTGTCTACGGCATAACTGTCCACTCCACCCGTTGTCATGCGGTACCCAACAGTGCCTGTCCACTCTCCGCGACGGCCGCTCTTCACGTTCATATACAATGAGGGCGAGGCGTCAAGGTAATTTTTCCCGCGGTCGGTGAACGTCTCCCAGCGCACAGGCACGTCCAACCTGAGCACGGTCGCCACGCGCCTGTACTGCCACGAAGGCATGGCATAGGCAGACAGATGGGTATGACTGCCCCGCAGGTTAAGATGCTCGGCGGTCAGCCCAAGGGTATAGCGATGGGTCACGAACCGCCGATTGAGCGTCAGCAAGGCATATTGGTCGGCGTAATAAAGCAGATTGTCGAGTTCCTGAGCCTGCCCGTCAATGGTCATCTTCCGGGGTGCGTAATGGAAGTCAAGGGTGGAATAGACCGTCCAAGAGTGCCGTTCGCGCGTGAATAGGCGGGTAAACGTGTTCCGCGCGTGCAGCTCGGGGGCCTTGACCTGTTGTGTGATGGCCGCCCCTCCATTGTCACCAAATGTAGAAAGGCCATTGGCAAGCGTACCTTCCAAGATGAAATACTCGTTGCCGTAAGCCTGCGGGGTGTTCGTGTTATGGTTGAAGTCAACGTAAAGATGGTCGCGCCGGACGCGGAAGCGGTTTGTCTCATCGGTCTCAACGGGGCTATCCCCATCGAAATAGTACACCGACGTGTTGCCCGTCTGTTGCCGTTCGTCGGTGTGCAGGTAGCCAGCGGTAATGCGCTGCTCACTTCCGTCCTTGGTCTTGCGCGTGTTTTTCGCCGTCACGTTTATCGAATGGTTGAAGCGTACGCGTTCCTCGTCGATAGGAGAGGTAACCTTTGGCATGGCGAACCAGTCCTTCACTTCAGCTCCCTTGCCATAAGCGGACATGCCGCCCGTGGCAATTACGAGGTCATTACGCGAGAGGTCGTTACCCGATCGGTCGTAATCAGCCGAGTACATCCACTGTCTCCGCTTGCCTATCTGCAAGGCGTCGGCTCCTCCCTGCGGTCCTGTCTCCTCCAGAGGAAAGGCTGCCACCAGGCCGGGGCGCAACGTAAACATCCATTTGTCCCGGGCTTCAGGCTTGAGTTTGATGTTCATCGCCACGTCGTCCGTGAACACCTTGCCCCGCAAGGCCTTGACGGGTTGGTCGTGATCCACCACCTCCGCCCTGTCCACGTCTTTTGCCTTGAGCGCCTCGGTCAACTGATTGTAGCGACCGCCAGTAAGGTCGAGGTTCTCAACGGTAAATCTAGAGATATCTTTTCCGTTGAAAGTGATGCGCCCGTCTTTCTCAACGTCCACCCCGGGCAACTTCCGTAATACGTCTTTCAGCGAGTTATCGCGCGCGGAGGCGAAGCGTTTCAGGTCGAACGAGATAGTGTCCTGCCTCCCGAACACGGGCCTGCCCTTCACCTCCACCTCCTTCAGCGTAAACGATTTCCGGGCCATCGGCACCTCTATTTCCCGTCCTTCCGTCACAGGCTCGCTCTTCTTCCTGTATCCGAGGCACGTCACCTGCACGCGGTCACCCGTCTTCGCCCTTACCTCGAAATGCCCATCCCGCCCCGTATGGGAAAAAGCCAAGGGTTTACCTGCCCGTATCAACGTAATGGCCGCACCCGCGAGAGGCTTCCGCGAGATAGAGTCATACACCTCGCCTGTCACCACCACCTGCGCGAGCGACGGCATGGCAAACGCCATCAAGGCCTGTATAAGTAATAGTTTTCTCATTGAACCGGACTCTTTTCAAGGACGCTTATTCCGCCAACTCTATCGGATTGTAGGGTTCGTCCTTCGGACCAGGCAGTTCATTGCCCTGTTTGTCCCGGATGGTTACCTTCACTTTCGGATTGTTGGTAATATAACCTACAGGGTCGGCATAGTACCGGCGATAGATATCGTTAAGTGTCTTGCGGCTGACAGGCTCGTATTTTACACCTTTATAATATATAAGGGTCCGCGGAACGGCCTCTTCCATGCCCGAAGCGTCAAAGACGTAATGCCTTCGAGCGTCATAAGCCCGCAATATGAGCCCTGGCAGGCCACCGAGCTTCCACGGACCGGCATCAAGCGAAATGTCCTCGGTGTACCAGGCATACCATGTGCGTCCCTTATACGTGGCCACGGCAAGAGCGCACGGGTAGCCGAGGATGACCGCCGAGCTGTCGGGCACGGGTGTCCAGGCGGGTGAAGCATAGTCTTCCACGCACACGAAACGGTCCGTGCCGAACTTCTCCAAGAACGAAGTCTTGCCAGCGGAAGGATAGTTCTTGTATAGTCGCCACAAGACATTGCCTCCGCCGGTGAACGAACTGCCGCCGTTGGCCATGATGACAGCGTTGGCCGAGTCGGCTTGATAGCCCTTGTAGCTGTAAAAACAATGCACGCGGTCGCCCAACTCGAGGCGCATGATGTCATCGACAAATGTGCGGTGTGAGGAACTTGTGTCCGTGACACATTTCATGTTGTAGTAAACCAGGTAACGCGCAGTATCGCACGGCTCACCTTTTTCCAAGTCTAAAGCGGTAAACACATCGATTTGAGCCCGCGCGCAAACGGCCAGGAGAATGGCCGAGAGTAAAGTAATCAACCTGTTCATATCTGAGAGCATTTATGGTTATGCCGCGAAACTACAACATAAACACCGATGAAACCACGGATTTTCATTATCATCATATTAGCGGACATATTACTAAAATATTATAAGACGTGTACATCTGCGCGGAAATGGTTATTTTTGCAAACGAAAAAGATCAACAGACGGATGAACAAAAGGATAAAGACGGTTTGGATATTGAGCATCGCCACGATGGCGCTTATTCTCTGCGGTCAGGCTTACTGGCTGGTAAGCCTGTACAAATATGCCATAGGGCTGAACATAGAAAAGCTGAAGACGGAGTGCACCAAAGCGGTGGAACAAGAAGAACTATACCGCTTCTACCTTTCTGAAAGGGACTCGGTCGAGACACCCAAGACGCACATCTACATCAAGGTGAATATTGACAACAGGAAAGGAAACAGCAAAAGCGTGAAGAAGAGGGTGAGCGGGGAAGTGACATACGAGTTGCCCGGCATCAAGCGCAGGGTAAAACTGAAGGACCTGGAACTGGCCAGCGGTATAGACCTTGCCGACAGATATGTGGCATGGCATGTCAGGAAAACTGACAAGCGCCACATCGACTCCCTGCTGACAATCGCCGGACAAGACACCACTACGGCCTTCCGCTTCTACAAGTCTAACAAGTACATGGCCCACCCGGTGTTCACGACAAGTGGCACATTCGGTAACTGCCTCGACGTTCGCTACTCCACCAACCCGCTGGAGTTTATCGCCGTGGCCTTCAGCATCACCGTGAAACCAAGCAACATACTGGCGGCCATGGCCTGGCAGTTAGCGGGCAGTGCCCTGCTTGTGCTCGTCCTGGCCATATGCCTCACTTACCAAATCAAGACCATCATCATACAAAAGCGCATTGACGGCATACGCCACGAGTTCCTGAAGAACATGATATACGAGACAAAGCTGCCCCCGGCAAGCGAGCCTGCCGACAGCGAGGCGATAAAACTAGGCGAGACGGACTTCTTATACTCATTCAACGAGCTGCGACATGGCACGGACAAGACCATCATCACCAGCCGGCAGGCCGAGATATTGCGGCTCTTGGCCGAGAAAAAGGACACGCTCGTAAGTCGCGAAGAACTGCTGACGGAGGTCTGGGGCGACGACTCCTATTCCAACTCCATGGCCCTGAACGTGCAGATAACTTACCTGCGGCGTGCCCTGAAGCCTGACCCCGCCGTGTCGATAGAAGCCGTGATAAAGAAAGGATATATCCTGAAAGTGAGAAACGAAGCGACGTAAGCGCCTGCGCCAAGGCGCGGGGAGCATCTTCATCGCCACGAGAGAAAACCCGGTAGAAAGATGCCGACATATAAAGCAAAATGAGTAACTTCGCGGACGTTATGGTAAAAGCATTGTTTTTCGACATAGACGGAACGCTGGTGAGCTTTAAGACCCATCGCATCCCCCACTCTACCATCTCGGCGATAAAACAAGCCAAGGCAAGGGGCGTGAGAATCTACATCTCCACGGGCAGACCACTGAGCATCATCAACAACATCGGGGAAATAGCAGACCTGGTGGATGGGTATATCGCCACCAACGGGGCTTACTGCATGGTGGGAAACGAAGTGATACACTGTGGGGAAATTCCCAGGCGAGACGTGGAGACATTCATGCGGCTCGCGGACGAACAGAGCTTCTCTTGCATGGTGGTAGGGGAACATGACCTGGCCATCTATAACGGAGACGAGAAAATCAACGCCATCTTTCGTGGCGTGCTCAACGTGAAGGACATTCCGGAGAACGTTCCCATGGAGCCCATACTCCGGCAACGCATCCTGCAGTTGACTCCCGTCATGACGGAAGAAGAGGAGGCGAGATTAATGACGCAGCTGCCTGGATGCATCGCCAGTAGATGGTGTCCAGACTTCATGGACATCACCGCCAAGGGAGCTGACAAGGGAAACGCGCTGAAAATCATGGCAGCCCACCAGCATATAGATATCCAGGAAACTATGGCGTTTGGCGATGGAGGCAACGACCTTTCCATCATCCAAGACGCTGGGATAGGCGTAGCGATGGGGAACGCTAACGAATGCCTGAAACAAGCGGCCGACTATGTGACAACCTCCGTAGACGAAGACGGGGTGTATAATGCCCTGAAACACTTCGAGGTCATATAAGAAAGCCACAACCATACATACCTTTGGCGTGAAAACCCTCAACTGGCAGAACAGATGAAACGTCAAGGATAGAGAGAAAGATGAAAATAAAAGCTTATCTTTGCCTCGAAAACGGAAAGGTAAACCCTTTTCATGAAAAAGAAGGCCACAGGGTTAACCCTGTGCATGAATAGCAATAATGCAACATTTCATGTTGCCGGAAGTATAGTATCCTTTCCAGTACCAGCTAAGTGGTACTGGAGTTTCAGTTAGCTGGTACTGCAGTTTCACCTAGTTGGTACTGGAGTTTCACCTAGCTGGTACTGGAAAGGATACTATACTCCCGGCAGCATGATACTACACTCCCCGCAACATAGAGCTATATATGTCACGGTGTTTCAACAGCCTTTCGCCGGGCTCACGATAAATAAGGCGGAAACCCTTATGGGATTTCCGCCTTGTTTATGGAATGCGAAATGCGTAATGTTTACTGCTGAGTTGCGGCAGCGGATTGTCCCGCACCTGCCGCCTGCTCACCTTCCGCGGCTTCTTGAGGCTGGTCAAGGCCCAAAGCCTGCTTAGCCATCGCGTTCTCGGGATCAAGCTTGATAAGCTTCTCGAAGTAAGGAGTAGCGCTCTCCAGGTCGTTCTTGGAAGCCCAATAGATGTAACCGGCGTTACGATAAGCGCGCTTCAAGTAGCCCGTCTCATCCTCATCACGGTCTGCCTTGTTCTCCAACTCTGTGATAGACTGCTTGTAGAGGTCGAGGGCGATATCGTCAAACTCTACCTGGAAAGCGGCATCAGCCTTTTGGATATGAGCCCAAGTGGCGATTTGAGGATATTTCGTTGCCAAACCATCATATACGGCGATGGCCTGCTTGAGGTCATTCACCTTGGTAAGGCTGTCTGTGCCTTTCTTCACTTTCTGCAGATAGATATCCGCCAAGCTGTTGTAGTCAGAAATCTTGGCCGAGGGGTTCTTCTCCAAATAGAGCTTGCTATATTCCAAAGCCTTGTCCTCATTGCCCGCGCCCTTGTATGCGTCGGCAATGTACTGCAATGGGGTGTAATCCTCCGCGTTCATCTCGAGCGCCTTTTGGAACTGGGCGATAGCCTCTTCATACTTGGCATTGCCCTTCAAAGCCAAACCATAGTATACCACGTCACGCTGGCTCTGCTCGACAGTGTCTACATTTATCACCGTGTTGGCATAAGCGATGGCCTCGGGATATTTCTCCGTATCGGTGGCGCTCCAAAGTGCCACACGATGGAAAGTGACATCCTTGGGGAACTTCTGCATGCCAAACTTCGCAATCTCAAGACTCTCGTCCTTCTTGTCAAGCATATAGCAGGTAACGGCATATTCGGCCAAGATATACTCCTCAAACTTTGACTTGTCTCCCTGCTTGAAGTAGTTATATGCCTGCTCATAGTTGCCACCTGCGTAAAAGTTGTGTCCTGCCTCTGCCTCATAGGGGAAGTCGGGCAATACTTGGCGCAGCTTCTCCAGCGTGCGAGCGCTCTCTGCCGGGTCTATCTTGCGATAAACGTTGGCATAGCTCATGTATCCTTGGGGGTTCTTGGGATCCATGGTCATGCACTGCTGATACCACATGGCAGCCTCGCCACCATCATCTTGCAACGCCTTGATATTACCCAAGAGGATATAAGCGTCGCCATAGGTCTTGTCACGGGAAATGGCCAAATTAGCGCACTCCTCTCCAGAGACGAAATCTTTCTCCATCACAAAGGCGTTACCCAAAGCGACAAGCGCCTCGGGATTCTTCTTGAACTCCTTCTTGTAGTCCTTCACCAGGTTTTTAAAATCCTTTGTGTCGGTCTGCTTTGCCTTCAACTGTTCCTCGATGGGCTTCAACATAGTCTTATAGTCTACGTCTTGCGCCATTGCCGGAGCCGACAACACCATCATCAGCAATCCAGCCACTAAATATTTAATACTCTTCATAACCAAAAAATTACTTTACCTTTCTATCAATTAATCATTTATTTCAACTTTCTTAAGAATTATGTCTCCTCTGTAGGGAAGCAAACCTGTCTTGAGCATGATGAGCTGGCCACGTGGATTGGAAATATAATTCGCGAAACTCCACGGAAGCGCCCTATGGGGATCTACCACATTGCAATAGATCGTGCGGACAAACGGATACCGCTCATCCAGCAGGTATGCCTGGTATGGTTTCCAGCTGTTGCTGGGAGTCGCCTTATCGGCTACCGTGACAGACATCACATGTATGTCTTTCTTGAAAGTGAGATTGGTGGAGTCGCGCTTGTCATTCAACCAGTTGGAGCCAATCACGCCAATGGCATTCTCCGTTTGCTCCACATAGTCTACAACGTCCTTGCTCGCTTTAGCCGCGTAAACATTCTTGGCGCCTATGTTTTTGCCGCCCAATATAGAGTCCACGACAAAATGCATGGTCGCGGAGTTGTTGTTGTCAAACACCAATTCTATTTCACCCCTAGTGGAACCTTCCACTATCTGGTTCCAATTGGTTGCCTCACCCATCAATATCCTTTTGATGTCCTTAACCGTGATGCACGTGTCGTTATTGGCACGGTTGACGATAAACGCCAAACCATCATAACCAATGGGGAAAGAGGCAGGTGTTATCCTCTTGGTCTTAAAGTATGCTTTCTCGCTGTCGGTCAAGCCGCGAGAAGTAATGAACAAGCAGGTTTTCAAGTCTTTCAACATCTGGAAACCTGTTGTCTCGTCTGTATATAGCGGCTCTAATTGAGCCTTGGGATATTCAAACTGGAATTGTTCCCTCTCTTCTTCGATTACAGGGCTGAAGCTTTCGTCTGCCACAAACCCTATCTTACCGGAAGTAGGCGTATCCGTGCGACCATCTTTTGCCTTACGCTGTCCACATGCCGAGAAAAAGGAAAGCGCCAGCGCAACTAATAATAGATAAATATTATTATAATAATGTATCTTGCCCATTGAATAGTTTTGTCTGTAAATCCATAGTCGTCATGGGATGAGACTAAGTGATGTCCACCGCATTGCATGCTCCTCACGAGAAGCGGCATGGGGTTTTGAGGTTGAGCACGCTTGCCCCGCTTCTTTCTTGACGGAAAGAGCGAGGCAAGCGCCTATTAAGTTAATCCTATATGAATATAAGATGTGTTACACATTAACGTAGACCTATTGCAGTCTGAACGAAACAGGAAGATTATACTTCACACGCACAGCGGCACCATTCTGCTTACCTGGATTCCATTTAGGCATCTCACGTACCACGCGCATGGCCTCCCTATCCAAAGACGGGTCAACAGAACGAGCAATCTGCACATCTGTAATAGAGCCGTCACGCTCTACCACGAAAGAGACTACTACGCGTCCTTGCACGCCATTCTCCATAGCGACTACAGGATACTTGATAGCACCATTCAGGTATTCCATCAAAGCACTGTTTCCACCAGGGAAGGAAGGCATAACCTCTACAACGTCGAAGACCTTATTCTCTACCTCCTGCTTAGGCGCGGGAGGAGGAGTTGCCACAGCTACGTCATTACGGACTGCGATATCAGTACGGTCGGTAGTACCCTCTCGGTCCTCAGAACCTACGGCTATCTTCTCGTCCAACTGATCCATCTGCTTCACCTCGTTCTCCTCCTTTACCAGCTCATCTTTCTTGATGACAGGGGCGGTGAACTTCTGTGTAGCGCGCACTTCCTCAACGACCTTCTTGGGCTCGATCTTCGGTTTAACCTGCTTCTGCTCTTTTCTCTCTTTCTTAGCCAAATCTTGCAACCTCTGAAGCTCCATCGCTTCCATGTAAGCTTGTTGAGCCTCAACGTTCTTCTGTTCGATCACCTTCCATGCCAGGAAGCCTCCAACAAGAGCAGCTGCTACGAATAGGATAACAAGAGCCTTTATGTTTCGCTTCGAAGTACTCTTACGAAGCCTGTAAGCTCCATAATTCTTGTTCTTCTCGGCGAATACCAATTCGATCCATTTCGGATCGTAAAGATCTATCTTTGACATACTCTTCTTGTTTTAGTGTTACAGCAAGATACCCTTTTCGGTGAGCATCTTCTCATCGTCAGGATTAATCTTGTCGATCACGTACGTACCAATACTCAATATCTGCATCTCGTCGAGCGCGTCGACCATGTTCTTGTAAGAAGAATTGTCGGTCGGCTTGATGATGATCGTCAACGTCTGAATCTTGCTTCCATCCGGCATGTTACCACCTTTCAGCTTACTCAGTTCTTTCTGGTAAATGCTGTCAGGGTACATCTTAGGTTCTTGAGCGCGCTTCACGTTGAGTTCTTTCACCGCAAGCTCTATTTGCTTCACAGGTTTTGTTCCATCCGCTACGGCATGCTCACGGAGCACTTTGCGAATACCATCACTTCCCCATGTGGTTTCTTTCAACCAATTGGGATTAGTATACTCAGGAGTACCCGCGCCATAGTAGATTTTATCATTGGCTGCCACATAGATGGTAACGGCACCAGATGCCTTTGCCTCGCTTTTCTGGTCCTCTTGCTCATTCGGGTCGTTGCTAGGCATTGTCAGCTCCATTGTCTGGGGCTTGCTCAATGTCGTACACAGCATGAAGAAAGTAATAAGAAGCATCAACATGTCCACCATAGGTGTGAAATCGACGCGGACGTTTATTTTCTTCTGTTTTCCGCCTTCTTTTCTTGCCATAATTAATCCTCCGATTGTTTCTTAAGCTGTGTAATCATGTAGTAATGGCTCTCGTCCATATCCTGCAACTCACTCATAACCTTCTTGACAGTCTTGTAAGGAGTTTTCGCGTCAGCCTTCAAGGCGATCTTGATATCCTGGTTGACGGAACGAGCGGCATTCACCCATTGCTGGAACTGGCTCATACCTCCATCTATACTGTCAAGGGGTATACCCTTGGTAGGAAGGGCTGCCTGCCTTGCCTTAGTGGGCAATGACAGATAAGCACCCAATTCTTCCATTGGCACACCGAAAGTGGACTCGCTCTTGAATGTCTGGATTTGCTCTCCGCTCAAAGAGACGCCAAAATTACCAGTCATCATGTCCAAAGCACTACCCAACTGATCGGTGTTGTCAATGCTCATGAATACTTGGCCTTCACCCGTAGGTCTGCCAGCGGCATCTTTTTCCGGGCTCACCAAGATGGTTAGGACGCCGTTCTCTGGCACCTTGATTTCGGAGACAGACCCTGGAGTCACCACCTTCACCGGCTCGTTCTTGACGAACGTAGAAGTCAGCATGAAGAAGGTGAGCAACAGCGTCATGACATCCGACATAGGTGTCATGTCTATCCAGACGTCACTCTTCTTAATTTTTACTTTACCCATAGCGTTAAGTTTTTAAAGGGTTAGCAAAAATTAAGCCTCGTCTGCGTGGTTAACTTCGTATGTCTGGGCGATTGAATAACCTACTTCATCGAGGGCATATGTCAATTTATCAACCAAGTTGGTGTAATAGTTGTAAGCAACAACGGCGCACCAAGAGGTCGCGATACCGAAGGCCGTGTTGATAAGGGCCTCTGAGATACCTGCGGACAGAGCTGCGGAGTCAGCGCCACCACCTGCGGACAGAGCGGAGAATGACTTGATCATACCCGTCACAGTTCCAAGAAGACCGGTCAACGTACCCAGCGTAACGATAGTAGCGATAATGGGAAGGTTCATGGTCAAGGTAGGCATCTCCAACTGAGTAGCCTCTTCGTGAGCCTGCTGTATCTTAGCCACCTTCTGTGCCTTCTTCAAAGAAGCGTTGGCACCGCTTTCCATGCTCTTGTAAGCGTTCAAGGAAGCCTGCACAACATTAGCCACAGAACCCTTCTGCTTGTCGCAGAGTTGCTGAGCCTTAGCGAAATCATTGGCGTTCAGGGCTGCCTTGATGTTGGTAACGAACTTAGGCAGTGAACCAGTTCCAAACGCGGTGCGAAGAGCCATCCAGCGCTCAATAGCCATTGCGAGCACAGTGAGCAACAAAGTGTGGATCACAGGAACGACTACACCACCCTTGAAGATAGTACCCCATACATCTGCGGGAACTTCCTTTGTACCAGGATCCTGGAAGTGCATGTCATTACCAAACCAGGTATAGAAAAGGATGAATGCGATTACAGCGCAGCAGACGATAATCCAGAATGCGCCTCTTACTCCCTGAAAGCCCTCTGATTTCTTCTTAGGGCTAGCTGTTTGTTTTGTAGTTGCCATAATTTAGAATTTTGATTAAGTTATAGATAAAAAATTCAGTTGTTTTCTCTCGATTTAACGTTAAAAAGGTATGTCCAGCATATTGCCGTTGATAGATTTCCCTTTCTCTTGGCAAAGATAGCAATTTAGTGAGAACTGCGAAACGATTTAAGAAGTTTTAACGGGGTGAAGACTCAAAAAAATGTCCACACCCCGTGAAACGAGCCTACAGGTTACTTCAGCCTAGCCAAAGCCTCCTTGATGCGCCTCATTGCCTCACGAATGTTATCATCGCTCGTGGCGTAGCTCATACGGAAACACTCTGGATCACCAAAAGCGTCACCACCTACCGTTGCCACATGGCCTACTTCCAACAGGTACATGGCAAAATCCGTGGAATTCCCAATAACATGTTTCCCGTCACTCTTACCGAAGAAACTGCTGCATTTTGGGAAAAGGTAGAATGCGCCCTGTGGCACATTTACCTCCAAGCCAGGTATGTCCTTAGCCAAGGAAACTATAAGATCACGCCTGCGTTCAAACGCCTGGCGCATTTCTTCCACGCAACCTTGGTCAAGCGTATAAGCTGCCTCTGCGGCCTTCTGGCTCACAGAGCAAGGGCCGCTGGTATACTGTCCCTGAAGTTTGTTACACCCTTTGACTATCCATTCCGGCGCGGCTATATAACCAATACGCCAACCTGTCATGGCATAAGCCTTGGAAATGCCATTTACAACAATGGCTCTTTCCCTCATACCAGGAACAGCGGCAATACTGGCATGCGCACCTATATAATTAATGTGTTCATAAATCTCGTCGGCGAGAACATAAACATCTTCGTGCTTGAGAATAACCTCTGCCAACGCGGCCAATTCCTCCTGAGAATACACACTACCCGTAGGATTGCTCGGGGAACAAAGTATTAGCATCTTGGTCTTGGGGGTGATGGCCGCTTCCAATTGTGCGGGCGTCATCTTGAAATCCTGCTCAAAGCCCGCATTGACAATCACAGGTTCTCCGCCCGCCAATTTCACCATTTGGGGGTAACTTACCCAATATGGCGCGGGGATAATGACCTCTTCGCCATCATTGACCAAGGCCATGACAGTATTGCAAACACTTTGCTTGGCACCATTGCTCACCAATATCTCATTGATGCCATACTCCAAACCGTTCTCCCGCTTCAACTTCGCGGAAATCGCCTTACGCAAATCAGCGTAACCAGGCACAGGCGAATAGCGGGAATAGTTGTCGTCCACGGCTTGTTTGGCAGCCTGCTTGATGTGTTCTGGTGTGTTGAAATCGGGTTCTCCCACACTCATGTTGATAACATCGATACCTTGCGCTTTCATCTCCGCGCTCTTCTGCGACATCGCGAGAGTGGCCGACGGGGCAAGTCTTTGCAAACGATAAGATAATTGTGCCATAATATTTTGCTCTTATTCTTTTAAAATTCGGCTGTAAAGGTAATCATTTTCCCGCAAACAGCGTAAGAAACGTTCATTTTTTATGGGATAATAACCAAAGCGGCAATTCTCTTGGCCTATTTCTTGAAATGCAACGTGTGCCCCATCCTGTCCCGCTTGGTTTTCAAGTAACGCTCGTTATATTCGTTAGGCGTTATTTCTATCGGCACATTCTCGACAATTTCCAGCCCATAGGATTCCAACCCCACTCGCTTAACGGGATTATTGGTCATCAGCCTCATCTTGTGCACGCCCAAGAACCTAAGCATCTGAGCTCCGCATCCATAATCTCGTTCGTCCGCCTTGAAACCCAGGTGGAGATTGGCATCCACTGTGTCATAGCCTTCTTCCTGCAATTTATAGGCTGCTATCTTGTTCATCAGGCCAATGCCCCTGCCTTCCTGCTGCATGTACACGATAACCCCCTTGCCTTCTTTCTCTATCATCTGCATGGCCTTATGCAACTGTTGTCCACAGTCACAACGCTTACTGCCAAGTATATCACCCGTAGCGCAAGAAGAGTGCACACGCACCAAGATAGGTTCATTTTCTTCCCATTCGCCTTTCACCAACGCCATATGCTCCAGCCCGTTGCTTGACTGGCGGAAAGGTATCAGCTGGAAGTGACCATATTCCGTAGGCATATCCACCCTCTCCCCTACCTCTATGAGCGATTCCTTTTGCAGACGGAAAGCGATCATGTCCTTGATGCTGATAATCTTGATGCCCCACTCGCTGGCCATTATCTTGAGTTGAGGCAAACGGGCCATTGTCCCGTCTTCATTCATAATTTCCATGAGCGCGGCGGCAGGATAAAGTCCCGCCATCTTACACAGGTCAATGGCAGCCTCGGTATGCCCACTCCGGCGTAACACGCCATTGTCTTGCGCGTACAAAGGATTGATATGTCCTGGCCGGCCAAATGTTTGGGGAGTGGAGCTAGGATCGGCCAAGGCCTTGATAGTTTCCGCCCTATCATGGGCGGACACTCCCGTGGAGCATCCTTCCAGTTTGTCTATCGTCACGGTGAAAGGAGTCCCCAATACTGACGTGTTGTTAGACACCTGGTGGGGAAGGTCCAACTCGTCACAACGGCTCAGCGTAATGGGAGCGCATAATACACCACGAGCGTTCTTCAACATGAAGTTTACTTTTTCCGCAGTAATCTTTTCCGCGGCTACTATCAAGTCACCTTCATTCTCGCGGTCTTCGTCGTCTACCACGATCACAAACTTGCCGTCCCTGAAATCCTGTACGGCCTCTTCTATAGTATTCAGTGTTGTTTTTTCCATGTTTATAATATATGTAATAATGTATATAGGTAGATTAAAGTTTCATCGCTTCAATTCTGTTGATGAGTGTCTCGTTGGTTTGTCTCACCACCTTCAAATCACGATAAAGCCTCACCCTAAATCCCCACATCCTGACATAGAGCGTCAGTCCCACTGGCACAATGATAGCGGCGATGATATTCAGCCACCTGCGCTCGAAAGGCCTGGTGTGGGCCTTCGTGGAGATGACAGGGTATTGATTGATGGCATGGAGCACCACTTTGTCTTTCGTATTGGAAAGGTCTTCTATGATACTCTCCAGCTCCTCATTGATTCGCTCTATCTCATGGTCGGGCTTATACTTGAAAAACACCCGTATAAAATTGGGGGCTTTCACAAGCCGATGTTCCTTGCTATAAGCCACCAGCTCGTCACTGATGCGTCGCAATCTCTCCTTGTCACCTTGATAGTCGGGATCATCAATGATGACCTCCTTCCCGAAGATGCTTCGTTTCAATCGCAAGCCAAATAGTCGCATGAAGAATTCCTTGTATGCGTCCATATTGAAGACAATGGAATCATTGGTGGCCTTATAGGTGACAAAAGCGGCCAGCGGAATCAGCACTGCGGGCGACAAGCCCTTGCCAAACCATATAGCCCACATTCCTCCACGAGCCATTCGGTAGCCCGTATTGTCCAAAATATAGTAAATAATAAACACCAACACGGAGACTATTACAGAGACACCTAAGCCTCCTTTGCGAATAATAGCTCCCAAAGGAGCGCCTATGAAGAAGAATATCAGGCATGACAAGGCCGTGGTGAACTTGTTGATTGCCTCTATCTTGTGCTGACGTATGTTGCGGTCTCCGTCGTTGGTTATCATCCCCTTGAAATCCAAGTTGCTTATCTGCGCACGCACTTGATTGAGGGCGATGTTCACGGCCTGTACTTTTTTCTCGGCATTCATTTTCTGGAAAAGGCTATCTGGATGACAATCCTCCTCCATAGCTTTCTTGACACCTTTTATGGAGTCCTTCTTTTCCAAGGCCAACCAAAAACTGTTCAGCATCACCTCTCTATAATAGCTACGGCCTACGGAGTCATAGGTATGGGTAAGCGAATCCACGTCATGGTTTATCTCTTTCAAGCTCTTTCCCCGGGCGTTGTTGGAGAGCGAGGCCGCGTCAGCCATGCTGAAATCCCCGTCGAAATCAAACACAATCTTCTTTGAGATAAACGTCTCCCTTCTATAAGGCACGGATGCTGTACTGCCCAATTCACTGGAACGCATGTTCTCAAACCATTCACCGTTCCATAAAGACATCACCAAGTGCTTCTTCTCGGCTGTTGACTGAAGCATGCCAGAGTCCGCCAATATAATAGCGGCATCCTCATAGCTGTTGGTCATGCGGTATATCATGATGCCATAGAGCTTACCCGTCTCCAAGTCCTTTTTCTGTACATAAATGTTACTGCCTGGTATGCCATCATAGAAGACCCCTTCCGGTATTTCCAGCTCTGGGCTCTTCTGCTTCATTGCCAACAATAGTTGCGTCAACTTCATGTTGGCGTGGGGGCCTATGTTGTTTTGGAAATAAAACGAGCAGAGCATGATGATTACCGTCGTGATTATCAAGGACCGGAAAGCTTGCATCAGCGAAATACCAGCGGCCTTGATGGCTGTCAACTCAGAACTTTCGCCGATATTTCCGAAAGAAATCAACGAAGACAGCAAAATGGCCAAAGGCAGAGCCTGGGGCACCAACATCAAACCCATATACCAAAAGAACTGCGCCATCACCTCCATGGAGAGTCCCTTGCCGATTAGCTCGTCCACATACCTCCACAGGAATTGCATCATCAGCACAAATTGGCAGATGAAGAAAGCGCCCACGAACAGCAGCGAGAACTGCTTAAGGATAAAGATGTCTAGCTTCTTTAAGCGGAACATTTTGTCTTGGTTGTGTTGGTCTCTTTTGCTATTGATGTGCAAAAGTATAACAAAAAAGTCAGATATCCCCGCTTTTTACGCTTTTTTTGATTATTTGTGAGCATTACCCTCAAAGGTACAAGCCATTCCGCCTTTTTCCGCTCACAACCCAGAAGTCCTGCGCAATCTCACAAGATTGTCCTCCCACAAGTCTCTCATGGCCTCTACGTCTTCCTCCTCAGCGAAGTCCGTGATAGTCAACATAAATTCATTGGTCACATCACTCTTACCCACCTTGAGTTCCATGTAAGCCTCTGGGTCTTCATCGTCATCCCACCTCAATTTTACCAATTCGTGGAAAACAACTTCCAATAATGTCGCCGTACGTATCTCATGATGACTCCACAATTCTCCCCAGGTAAAGGTCATCGTTTCACCTTCTTGCGTCACTTCATCCGCCAACCATTTCGACAATCCTTCAGGAGTACTGATAAATCTCCAGATGATGTTCTCGGAGTTGGACTTCAGCTCATGTTCAATGGTAATTTGCCGTTTTTTCATGAGTTTTTGTTCTTCACAATGTATTGATTTCGGCACAAAATTACGAATTTGTCGGCATATACGAAAATTTTCAGTCCATTTTCTTGCGTATATAAAGAAAATGTCTTACCTTTGCAACCGCAAAACAAGAACGGCCTATTTCATGGCGGGATAGCTCAGCTGGTTAGAGCGTCGGATTCATAATCCGGAGGTCGTGGGATCGTGACCCACTCCCGCTACAAAAATTACCCTGTAAATCATTGATTTACAGGGGTTTTTGTTTTTGCGGGGTGCAAATAGGGCGCAAATCACAACAACACCCCAACTTTTGTTGGCTTCTATATGATGTTTGTTGAGGGCACTAAACACAAAGACGGGCAAAGCCTTTCAGACCCGCCCATCTTACCAACAGCTATGCACTTGCATGCACTTGCATAACAATGATATACACACGCATACAAATGTATACAAAAGTATTCAATTGTACCCTATTCCCATTCCAGCCCGTCACGCTCCATCACTTCCCGCTCGCTGCTCGCCACCCCTATGCCGTCGCCCGCGCTCACGTGGCGTATCTCAACTACTTGTGGGAAGGCTGGTGCCGCTTCTTCATCCACTTTGCACTTGGGAAGTACGTAACCCATCAACCTTTCCAGCATCAAAAGTCGCTCTTTTGGCTCTAAAGCCTCCAAGTCCTCCTCTATCCGCTCCCTGTTCCTGTCCAGCAAGTCGGCCACCCACTCCCTTAGCGTTGCCGTCACTTTGTTGGGCGTGCCTTTTTGCCTGCCGCCCAAACGTCCCCTGCCATCGTTCTTTTGTCGTGTCATACCTCTACTATTAAAAACTATATTAGTGTTGCAGATTTAGCAACAAATTGCACCTTATTATAAAGAGATTAGCCATTTCCCGCCTTAGTACGTTCCCGCCAATGGCTTCACGTTCTTAACGGCATCGTCCATCTCCTTTACCAACTCATCTTGCGCTATCCCACCCGCCATCTCCGTTACCTCCTGTATTCTTTTCCTTAAATGCGTGTAGTCGCTCCTATTCTTTAAAACCTTCCCGTCTTTCAATCTCCGCATAAACTCTTCAACACGGGCTTGCCCCACCTCCCTTACCATCAACGCTACAAGCATTGAAAAAGCGTCTCCAGCCGTCTTTATCTTTGTCATGTCCTCAATTATTAATTTGTTTACCTTCTTTATTGAAAAATACATATCTACGTATCGCCTCACCATCATGTCGTAAAACGGCCTTTCTGATAGTGTTGAGGCCGCCACTGCTGGCACTCCAAGTCGGTAGGGCAAACGTCCCTTTAATCTCATCTCATAGCGCAACAGGTTCACGCCATCATATCCAGCAGGCAAGGCCATGCCCTTTGCCAAGGCATCCGCCTTCTTGTCGTAAAACGTAAGCACAAGCGGTTTTTTCTTGCCCTTGCCCATATAATATAGGGAAGATTTGCCAAACTCGCTTCTGTTCATCCTCGGCATATCCCCCAAACGTTGCAGATACTCACCGACATGGCGTGACACGATGAAATTTTGGCCAAACTCCAGCTCCGTTACGCTGGCGTTCCCCAAGTCCACGTGCAATCCGTCTCCTAGCATCTCAATCGCTTGGCCTGTCGTGTGCCTGTCCAACGTATAAACATTGCTCCCATGCATAAATTTTGCAAGGCTTCCCGTTATGTATACATATCCAGCGTAAACGTCCACCCTCATGCCATGGTAGCCGCCATAGGCGCAAACCTCACCCGTTTTGAGGTCGGTTTGCTCCTTGGCGTTGTCCAGGTATCGGGTAATATCCCCGTCCCCTCGTGTCCTGCTCATCATCATTCTAACTTTATCGTACATGGTGTAACGTATTTTGTTACAATATACACCTTATTATAAAGAGACTAGCCCGCTCCCGCCACCTTGCGTATCTTGGCCAACTCCTCTTCAAAGCCGCCCATCTGCAACATCTTGCAGTAAGCAGGTATAAGGCATTTTGCACCCTCTAACACCAACATCTCTATATAACTAGGCCTTTGCAGTCCTTGCCCTTGGTGTACGATAAACAAAAACCCATCTTCCCTATACCCGTAAAACGGGTTTGGCTTTTTCTCCTTGCCATACGTTGGCGTTGCCAATGGGTAGCCGTATGCGTACCCACTCAACTTGCCCCCATCCACAAAATACTCCTTCAACCCCGTTAGGTTTAGGCTCGCTTTTGCCATCAAACGCATCGCGGGGGCGTTGCTCCCGCTGCCACTGCTCGCACTCTCCAGCAAGAAAACGGAAACCTTGCCATCCTTGCCCTTTATCTTCTCCATTGGCTCATAATAGCCCGCCTGGCGTGTTATAGCATATTTGGCCGTCTTTCCTTCTGTCACGTCCTCAAACAGGGCGTAATATCTTATCTTTGGCATCATCTTGCACCTCCTTTCCTCATGCAGTAATCTTGCGTCCGCTGGTCTATCTCGGCGCAAGTGGCCACCCTGTTTGATTGCAACCACTGCTCCACCTCCTTGCGGTTGAAATAGCACAGCTTCCCCGTAGGCTTGTAGTGTGGTATCTCTTGCCTCATGGTCAATTTATACAGGTGTGATTTGCTTATACCCATATAAGCCGCCACCTCGTCACTTGTAAGCACCTCCTTTGTGCAAAAGAGTGTGTTTGCCGTTATAAGGTCGGCAACTTTTTTTAATTTCTCTTCCATATTTATATTATTTATAGGTTTGGGCTTTCTAGGTTGAGGTGCAAGGCTCACCCGTCTTTGCCCATGTATTCTTTTTGGATAGGCTTGCACTCACTATCCATCTGAATACATCGGCAAAGATATTGAAAAAAAACACTTGTCGCCAACAAAAAGAAATTGTCTTTAATTGTCCAATTTCAAGACAATTAAAGACAATCAATAATAACTCGCTCGCTGCATGCGCTTCCCCTATGCATGTGGTCTATATCTCCTCCACGACATCAAACGTTAATCCTCCGCCAATCTCCGTAAACCCACCTTTAATCGCCGCTTCTGCCGCTTGTATTTCTATTTGGTCGTGCCGATTTGCCATTGCTTTGTTAAAGGCCTGTTTAGTTCCAACATCTCCAAACTCATCCTCTATTTGCCTAAATGTTGGTTTCCCAATCAGCCAACCCAATCTCATACAAGCCAATATCACCAAAGCCACCCCCTTTCCCTTCCTACCCTTCATTACCTCATGTATTCTTGCCAACCTGCCCCCATTCTCATCACCAACCATCAAGCTTGCAAAAGTTGTTGCTGGCCTTCCCCTCTTTCCCGCCTTGTCCTTTCCTCGTTGGGCTTCACCATTCCCCTTTACTGCCTCTTGGCGCGTGTCCAACCACTCTTTTATCCAATCTTCTTGTGCATCACCCATAAACGGCTTGCCTTTCAGCCTCAACCCACTATTAATAGCCAATAACCTTTCCGCATCATAATCGGTTAGCCCCGCCTTTTCCATGCGCTCCCACAATTCTTCTTTTGTGTCCCCCAAATACCTTTGGAAACTCCTATAAAAGCCATACGCCTTCCGTGACTTAAAAAACAATCCCACGGGGTTTGTGCCATCCAAAGCCTTCTTAAAGTCGTTGGCCGTTATCTCCATAGTTATAGCCTTGGCCTTTACTTTTTCTCTTTCTTCGTCTGTCATAATTTTGTTATTGTTTGGTTCAACTTGGTTTTATCTGGTTAAGTATGGTCAAGTTTGGTTCAACTTGGTTAGCTTTGTTTTCTGCCTCCCACGCCTCAAACTCTTTTGGTTTGTACCTCCTTGCCAAATCCTTTAACGTTTCATTCATCATTTTATAAGCATTAACTAGCTGTGTTCTGACCTCTAGCATCTCACGCAAATGCTCTTTCTCACTCTCCATAAACGTTAAATATAGTTTCCCTGTCAAGTCAACCCACATTTCTTTTTCCCTGTTTAACTCTTCAAGTTGTGAAACGCTTGCCCATGTCAAATCATACACTTTCACGCACGCCATCCGCGGCTTACCCTTTCCTTCTGAAAGCCTCGCTCCATTCTTTGCCTTGTTCTTTTCCATGCCCTTTCCTCGTTTTTATGTTTTATATGTCAATCGCTGGCAAGCTGTTTATCGCCGCTTTCTTTTGCTCGTCCAACGCCCTTAAATACTTTTGCGTAAACTTTAGGCTACTATGCCCCAACAATTCAGACACCACCTTTACATTTGCGCCATTACTAAGCATTTGCGTTGCAAACGTATGCCTACCGCAATGCCAAGTTATTTTCTTGTCTATTCCCGCCTTTCTCGTCCAATGCCTTAGAGCCTTATTGCTGGCCTCCAATGAAGGCACTTTAAGTATTAAATCGGTGTCCTTTGCGCCTTGGGGCTTATCCCCAATAATCGCCAACAAAGCATCATTTAACGGAATTTGCACACCGCTTACGCTGCTATCATGCATAACTTTACTCTGCCTAAAGGTTAGCACCCTGTTTGCAAAATCAACACTCCCCCAAGTTAGCTTCTCCAAATCACAATGCCTTATCCCCGTAAAACAGGTTAGCGCAAACGCCCTTCTTATCGTCTGGCTTTCCCTGTCGTAATGCGTTGCAAAAAGCCGTTTAAGTTCATCCCCGCTTAAAATGTCCTTTCCCAATATGTCGTTTGTTGACGTTACCTTTATACCAACGCAAGGGCTTTCCCTTATAACCTTATTTTCCACGGCATAGTTTACTAGCCGTTTAAATCGCTGCCAATATGTTCTTATGCCCTCACCCGTATGCACTTCCTCTATATAGTCCGCAAATTGCCTCATCATTTGTTTATTAAGGTTTTTTGCCTCTATCCTATTTGCAAATTGCGGGTATTCTCTTGCTATAAAATCCCTAAAGTTTTTCAAAGCCCCCTCTAATACGTGCGTATCCGCCAATTTTGCGCCCTTTATGAATTGTGCAAAATAATCAAACAGGTTAACGCTCATACGCTTTAACCTGTATCCTTCCTTATCTTCCAACAGCTTTTGCCCTCTCTCCTCTTTCAATCTCTTGGCAAGTGCCAACGTATCTTTGTTATCCTGCCTTTCAATCGGTGTACGTGGGTTAGGCAATATGTATAAACTCAAATACTCCTTTTTCCTTAGCGTCTTGCCTGTCGCTGCATTATAGCCATAATTATACAACAGGTACAGGCTTCCACGCCCATCTGACAGCTCCCTAACCCCCAATTTGGGATTATCCGTTTTTGTATTCCATCCCTTTGTGTCAAACTTTTGTTTCTCTTCTTTGCCCATTTCTTTTTTTGTTTGCAAATATAGGTATTATTTCTTATAGGTTGCATTCCCATGCGTATATTTTACCTTTTTACAACCCATATTTAGTTTTTTAGTCATAATAAATCTAAAAATCACCCACGTTGTTGTTATTTTATCCAATATTTAAAGGTATTCTAAGAGTTTTCACAGGGTGCAAATAAGGTGCAAATAGGGTGCAAATCACAGCAAAAAACAAGCAAACAAGAGAAATCATTACATATTTTAAGATTTTCAACAAAATGTATAAACAAAAGATATTCAGTAATTTATGTGCTTTTCTATGCTTTTCTTTTCACTTGTTTTATAATGCAAAAAAGCGGTTGTTTACCCACTCCCGCTACGAACAAAAGACCATAAAAAGCAGTTACGGTTGTCGTAACTGCTTTTTTATTCTCCCTCAACACCCTTTGTGCGTCATGATATTGAGCACCATGTCGTCAGTGGAGCGCATGGCATCAGCCCCTATCGAGGTAAGGTTGTGTATGCTGCGGTCCACGTCGTTATCTATGATGCCCTCGGCAGAGCTGACACACTTTCCCTCCATGGAAAGCAGGGCGGAAAGAATGGCCGTAGACACGCCCGACGCTATCTTGAGGGAGCAGCTGGGCTTGGCTCCGTCGCAAATCATGCCCGTCAGGTTGGCTATCATGTTCTTCACCGAGCGGCAAACTCGCTCATAATCTCCACCCATCAGATAGGTGATGCCACAACTACTGCCGATGCTGGCCACCACGCAACCACACAAGGCGGAAAGTTTACCCAAACTCTGCTTGATATAAATGGCGGTGAGATGGCTTAGCGTCAAGGCGCGTATCAGTTCCTCCCGCGTGTTCTCGTTTTCCATGGCGTATACCGCCACGGGGTTGGTAGCGCAGATGCCTTGATTGCCACTTCCGCTATTGCTCATCACGGGAATCATCGCCCCACCCATCCTCGCGTCACAAGCGGAAGCGGTCTTGGCGATGATATGCGAGAAGATGGAACGGCCAAAGATGCCTTGGCTCAATGGGCGATCTATGGTCTTGCCCAGGTTGTGGCCATAATTGCCCTTGATAGCCTCATCCGCCGCGCGCAAATTCACTTCCTTCGTCTCAAGCATGAACTCTATCTCCTCCAGGGGAGCCGTAGTGGCGAACTCATACACCAGGGGCATGTTGAGAGATATACCATCCTCTTGCGTCTCGGCAACGCCAGTTCCCCGCGTGTCCAACAAGTTCTTTCCGTCTTTTTCCACAAAAACAACACCAGTATGGCTGTGGGCAATGATAGCGGTAGCCTTATGACCTGCCGCATAACAAGCCACCTCGGCGTACAACCGCTCTTCTATTCCCTCTTTCAAATGTATGGCCACACGTTTCTCACCTATATACCGCTTGCCTTCCTCCAGCGCTTGCGGAGTCAAGTCCTTGAGCACTTCCAATTGATATTCACTCTTGCCGATGAGTGCGCCCAAGGCAATGGCGATGGGCAAACCCACCATTCCCGTGCCAGGTATGCCCACACCCATGGCGTTCTTCAGTATATTGGCACTCAACCACACTTCCACCCTTTCCGGCATTGTCCCTAAAGCCTCACGGGCACGAGCCGTGCAAAGGGCGACACACATGGGCTCGGTGCAACCTATAGCCGGCACCACCTCTTGACGTATCAGGTCTATTACCTGCTCTCGGATATATTTCTCTATCATCTTTGGTTTGGTTTTGCCGCGAAATTACTCAATTCCCACGACAAGCGGGCAGGTTTCCGCCAAATTTTATTATATTCGCGTTCGTATTCTATATTATATAATGTATAAGAAAAACATGAAAGAACTAAACGTAAAACAACTGCCCGATAACTTCTTCACCACCATCGGCAAGGAATGGATGCTGGTGACCGCCGGCAGCAAGGAACACTTCAACACGATGACAGCCTCTTGGGGCTGCGTGGGATGGCTGTGGAACAAGCCCGTGGCCGTCATCTTCATCCGCCCGGAACGCTACACCCATGAGTTCATTGAGCAGGCCGACACGCTCACGCTGTCCTTCTTGGGACACGACGAGGACATGCGCAAGGCCTACAACATTTGCGGCTCCCGCTCCGGAAGGGATACTGACAAGGTGGCATTGACTGGCTTGAAGCCCGTCACCACCCAATCGGGCAACGTGACCTTTGAGCAAGCCCGCCTCACCCTGGAGTGTCGCAAGCTATACAAAAATCACATGTCGCCCGATTCCTTCCTGGATTCCAACATCAACCAATGGTATGGCGAGGGCAAGGGAGGCTATCACGACATCTACATCTTGGAAATTGCCCACGCTTACGGAGCGGAGTGAAAACAGAAAGAGCAGAGGCGCATGCTTCCACTAACTCTAGCGACTTTACATCGTAGTACTACTGAAAACGAATACCAGTAGTACTGAAATTGAATATCAGTAGTACTGAAACCCCGAATGCAGTACTACTGCGTTTTCCACGAAAAGAAAAAGGCAGTCCCCGAAGGAGACTGCCCCTGTTTTATGTAACTAAAAGAAATCTCCCTTTGTTATGGAAGAGTGATTGCCTCGTTAGGACAAACAGCGGCGCAAGAGCCGCACTCTGTGCAAGCATCAGGGTCAATTGAATACTTCTCGCCCTCAGAGATAGCTCCTACGGGGCACTCATCGATACAAGTACCGCATGCGATACAAGCGTCACCAATTACGTAAGCCATAGTTCTTTAGTTTTTATTGTTAATAATGTTTGTGTAAAGTCAATGCCGGAAATGTCGGTTTCCGAGATGCAAAGGTAAACATTTCCACCGAATATACCTAGAAATGGGTATGCTTTTTTCGCAATTTATACTACTTCGAAATAAAACCCGAGGCAATATCAAACCGTCTTGTCCGTTATAAAGACATGAAGAAACTCATATCCATCATATCGTTCTTATGCCTCTTGGCTCCACTTTCCCTTTCGGCTCAAGAGCGCACGGTGCAAAACAGGCCTTATACCGACCTTCGCAAATTGCACTTTGGCGTATTGGTGGGCACACACCTGCAAGACATTGAGTTCGTGAACGCCGGCCCCACGGTTTATATAGACGACCAAGGCAACGAAGTCCACTCCATGGTTTCCACAGACCAAAGCAGTTGGGATCCAGGCTTCACCGTGGGCGTATTGGCTGAGTTAAGACTCAGCACGCACTTCCAGTTCCGCTTCGCCCCCACACTTTACTTCGGCACGAGGCACATCACTTACCGCAACCACACCTTGCCCGACGCGCAAGGCAACCCCACAGAGGTGAGCCAGGACATGAAAACCGCCTACATGGCAGGGAGTTGCGAGCTGATATTCGCCGCGCCCCGATACAACAACCACAGGCCTTACCTGCTGGCGGGAGTCAGTCCCATGTTCAACTTGAGCGGCAACAGCGGGGAATACATGCGACTGAAAAAGACGGATGTCTACCTGGAAGTGGGCGTGGGTTGCGACTTCTACCTGCCTTTCTTCAAGTTACGCCCGGAACTGAAGTTCATGTACAGCATCATGGACACCTATGACAGCAATTACGCCCACAACGTGAAAGACAAGAACTTGCTGCCTTACACGCTGTCGGTAAACGAGGCGCACACCAAGATGATTGCGCTCACTTTCTACTTCGAGTGAGCAGCAGGGTCAACTTGCCTATCTTCACGCCACTCTTGCCGTTTTGATCCACGGCCACACGCTTGCCGTCCATATCCTCTTGGTATTCCAGATGGGGCAAGTCCGTATGGGAATGACCGCCTAGCACCACGTCAATATATCTGCTGCCAGCTATCATCATGGCATCATCCATGCCTAAAACACCCCATCCCAAATGAGACAGGCATATTACCACGTCGCACTTCTCCTCCTTTTTCAACAAGGTGGCTACCTCCAAAGCCGTCTTCACGGGGTCTAGATATTTTACGCCCACGCAATTCTGATGAGACACCAAACCCTCCAATTCGGGCGATAAGCCAAAGACACCTATCTTCAGTCCTTTTCGTTTTAAGACTACCCAAGGTTTCACTACATCCTGCAGGGGAGTGCCCGTAAAATCGTAGTTGGCACAAACGATAGGGAACTTAGCCAAGCGGAACAACCTCGCCATGTTGTCCAGCCCATAGTCAAACTCGTGATTTCCTATGGTGGCGGCATCATAGCCCATTTGATTCATCAGCCCCACTTCCACGTCTCCCTTGAAAAGCGTATAGTAAGGAGAGCCTTGCGAGAAGTCTCCACTGTCCAACAGCAACAATTCAGGGTCTTGCGTCCTTTGCTCCTTCACCAGGGACACCCTTCGAAGAAAGCCACCCCTGTCCGCTATCGCCGTGTCGGCGAGGTTCTTGTTCAAGGGCATCACGCAGCTATGCGTGTCGTTGGTATGCAATATCGTAAGCTCTTTTTGCGCCCTCACCGTTAATGTCAAGGCACAAGCCATACCCAGCAATATGTATCTTACAGCTTTCATGGATCAATTCACTATTTTTGAGATTTCACGACGATTCTCCCTTCCACCGCGCTTGTCACTGTCTCTCCCTTGGCTTGACGCTCCTTGAAATACTCACTGATGACAAAGCGCACGTTGTTGGCTTCTCCTTGGGGCAAAAGCCTCTGGGTACCTTCCTTGAAAGCGACCAGCTGGTCATTGCCCTCCGCCAAGTAATCAAGCGTGGCCACCCGGTATTCGCGGGCAGGCGAGATAGGCTCACCATTCAATGTGGCCGCCAGCAACTGCCCGTCTGGGGTAATTTCCAAATGAGCTCCATGGCTAATCCCCTCACCACCTCGGCTCGCCATCTGCCGAAAGAGAGCCATCACCTGATCGCCCGAAAGCGTCATGAAACATATCTTGTTCTCAAAAGGGGCCACGTCTACGATGTCTCCGAAAGTAACTTCCCCCTTGCTCAAGGATGCCCTAATGCCGCCCATGTTGTATACCGCGAAGTCGGGCCGCTCGTCAAAAGCCTGCCCAGCCCACACCAGTATATCAGCCAGCAAATTGCTGAGGGAACTCTCCGGACGCAGGGCTTCCATGTCGGTGGCGATGGTTCCCACCACGGGAGACATGATACTGTCTACCTGACGCTTATAAGGGGAAATGAACTTCCACGCAGCACTGTCGGGAGCCTTGTCATAACGACTGTCCACCAACAATTGCGCTCGTTCCACACCACTAACGGCGTAGCGGGACGAGCAACCCCACTGCAAGGCGAGAGCCGTGCAGAAGGCCAAGCCGAAAATCTTGCTTCTATTGTTCATCGCTTATCGTTGTTTACCGCTTGACACCCTCCGCCTTCACGAGCGGTAATCCGCCCACAAGCATATCCCAGGCCATCAAAACCGAGGCAAAGTTAAGTAAAAAAGGCGTATCAACAAAGAAATCTGGCCTCGAATTTGGCTGTGTGGATAAAATGTCGTAACTTTGCAACCGCTTTTCCGCGTAACCGCTGCCGACAGAAGAGTTGCCAGGCATGTTGCGTAGGATTAATAACAACTAAATTCTAATTTAAAACAATGGATTTAATAAAAGTTGCCGAGCAGGCTTTCAGCACCGGCAAGAAGTTTCCTGAGTTCAAGGCTGGTGACACCGTAACAGTCGCTTACAAGATTATTGAGGGTTCAAAGGAGCGTATCCAGCTCTATCGCGGCGTAGTCATCAAGATCAACGGCGAGGGTGAGAAGAAGCGTTTCACCGTGCGCAAGATGTCTGGCACCGTGGGCGTAGAGCGTATTTTCCCCCTTGAGTCCCCTAACATCGATTCTATCGAGGTAAACAAGATCGGTAAAGTGCGTCGTGCCAAGTTGTACTACTTGCGCAAGCTCACTGGCAAGAAGGCTCGTATCGCCGAGAAGAAGACCATTGCCAAGGGAAAGGAATAAGCAGCATTCCCTTTCCCCATGGCTTTTGCTTAGGTCAAAAGCATACATACGCCAAAGTTTCAACGCCTCACTATGGGCAAGAAACTTTGGCGTTGTTGTATGATGTCCGGAACAAAGACTATCATGATTTGCATCAACATTTCGATTATAGTCATAGTGTAGAGACACGTCCCCGCGTCTCTACACTCTTCATAGAATCCACGATGTCATTGAAGCCTAAAAGATAATGGCAATGTATATCTCACACGTACATTCTTTCCTCCCTGTTGACCTGGTATCCAACGAGGCATACTGTTAATCACACGCAAAGCCTCGTTATCCAGAGACGGGTCAACAGAACGTGCGACTTTCGCATCAGAGATGGAACCATCACGATTCACCACGAATCCCACGACCACACGTCCCTGTATTCCTTTTTCCTGTGCCTCTTCTGGATATTGTACATGAGTGGAAAGATACTCATTCAATTTTTCCGTTCCGCCAGGAAATTGTGGCATTTGTTCTACCATGTCATAAATCATACCCTCGTTGGGACTTTCGTTTATCTCTTTCTCTATTTCGCCGACAATGGCGATTTCTTTATACGGAATGCCTTGATAAGTATCTTGCTCACTGCCGTAGCCTTTTTCCGCTTTCGATCCTATGGCGAATCCTCTGATGCTTGCACCGATTATATCGGGCAACCGTTGCCAGTCTCTTTCTTCCTCCGATGCGAATGCGTAGTATTTCCCTAACCTACCGCTGTAAAAAAACGGTTTTTTCGCAAGATAGTATTTTTTTTCATCTTCGGCAAAACGAGTTTCCAATTTACAGATAAAGCCGTCCACTATCACGGAGTCCTGGCCTGGGCTGTATGCGGCGACAAACTTCTGCGGGTCGATGTAGAACTTGCTTCTTTCGATTTTGCCAGTTGATTCGTTCTTAGTCTGCCTGGCCACTAATATTCCGTGCACATACTTTTCTGTGTCGATAAAGTGGCTCCCGTTCTTTTCATAATTCTGTGTCCATATTCCATCCGGGAATCCTTCGTTGTCAAATTGGCCTGTCAGTGCATACGCTTCAGGGAGTGATGTGGCGATTTTGTCTTTTTCGCTTATCGCCCCTATTACCCGGTTATGGCTCATTTGGTAGTGTTTTGTATACGTGCTTCCGTTATTTCCAGCAATTGAAAAGTCAATGCCGCCTTCCATTGCTCCATTTGCGTAGTCAATGACAAGCATGCGTGTAATATTTACCTTATTCCCGTTTACTGTCTCTTTGTAAGTCCATTTTCCGTCTTTTCGGTTATCCTTGTAGTTTCCTGTCACATTATAAGTGGCAATAGCGTCACGCCGGTTGTATGTGTATTTCCCATGCTTCACCCGCTCCCCATTCTCGTCTTCATAATAAGTATAGGCAGCTTTCCCGTCTTCATACAGCCCACTGTATGTCTTTAGTGTCTGTCCTTTGCCAACTTGTACTACAAACATAATCAGCATAGCTGAAATAACAATCCTCTTCATGTTCTTGGAAATTTAATGGTTACTATTTAAACATTCAAATCTTGCGTTGTGGATGTATTACTGTTTGTTTCACCGCTTTCTTCGTTGTCGCATTCTATCTTCTTTACCGACACGGTCCAATACCACAAGCCACAGCAACTGGCGAGGTATAAAAAGACCCATATGCGTTCGAATAATTCATTGTCGTGAATTTCGGCTATCATGTCAGCCTGGAAGTCTTTTTCGCTATATCCTTCGTCGAGATAACTTTGCCTCAGTTCCCGCATTTCTGTTCGCGTGTATCCTGTTTTGCTGTGTATTTCCTCGCCCGTTTGCTCCAAAGAGCTCCATGCTCCGAATGCGGAAAGCAATGTCCAAACAGCGAACACACACCCTAACGTCCAACGCTTCCAACCGAAAATTATCCGGTATCCTTCTGTTCCTTTAAATAGATAAACGGTGGTATAAAAAAAGATGACTGATTGTAATAGCCCGGTGTATATGTCGTAATCAACATCATACCATGTATTTATCTCGTAATACACGGTATCTATCACCAATATTGCCAGAAGAATTATCATATATACGATATAGCCTCCTAATCCGGCACTTGTATGTTTGGATTTTTCAATCAATCCCGATATTTCTGTTGAGTTTCCAAGGTTTTGCATAGTAGTATAATTGATTTATTTAAATAACGTGAGTTCGACGAAAACTTGTAGAGACGCATTCTTGCGTCTCTACAAGCAAGATTGCCGAATAAAATCGCCTGTCGCGAAGACTTGGCAGCTGGCTGAGACGCAAGAATGCGTCTCTACAGTTTGGCAATAACAGGGCTGCGCACATAAAGTGGAATCCGTCGAACTCACGTTAAATAGATTTGAAATAGCGTTGATTATCGCATCAAGAATAGCGGCCAAAACAGGAATGGCAAACGCAATCAAAGCCAACCTAATCATAAACCGTTCAACAGGTGAAGCGGAATGGGCTTTTCCTCCTGGTTTTTCCATTCCCGAGTGTATCGCCCTATTCAAGCAGCGATTTGAACAATAGAACGAAGGGAACAAACCTTTTCCATAATACACTCCGTTTTGGACTTCTCGTCCGCACCAATTACATTTTTCCATAGCTGTAATTAAATGATTTTCTCCATAAAATCTTTCACAATGGCTTCCAGCCGCGCTTCCATTGTTCCTTTCGGCAAGTGTGCGCTCGGATGGCTCGTCCTATAGGCGGGCATGGATAGCTCCGAAGATGTCACTTGTGCCGCTTCATTCACAGCGTAAGGAAACAACGCAGAAAAATGTGCGTCAGGCCAGTTGTCCCGAACACATTCGTCATACGTCCCTGTCAGGAAAAGCAAAAGATCGGGCTTCAGGATATTGGTTTCCTCTTGGATGACGGAGAAGTGTTCTCTTTCCAGCGCATAAATCTCCGCACCACAAAAGCCTTTTCCATCCGCCTTGCCTATCTTCACCAGGTTGTTCCACACATAAGCAATCCGCTTATTGGGAAAAGCCGCATTCAACAACAACGCAAAACGGTTGAAGCCATAATGGAACGTACCATAGCGAGGCCCTCTAAAATTGAACGTGCCATCATGATAATAAGTGGCATAAAATTCTTCATAAATGCCCATCACGGCCTCCATGGACACGTCAGAAGAGAAAACAGGAGAAGGAGGCGTTCCAAAATCATCACAATCTCCTTTCCAAGAATTGGTTTCCTGCCCGAAAACCATCACTTTCAGGTCTGCGTCGGTGTACCAATCTTCAGTAGGCTGGTCACCTTCCCATCGAGCCAGACTCAACAAAAATGGATAAGCCGGTTTCACATCCGCATGTTCGCCGCAAACAACTGCCTGCAAGGAATCGCCAATTCTTCCCCATCTTGAGGCATAAAGAGCTTTTAGCTGTTCGTTCAACTTCATACGCCAAAACAAAAAAACACTGGCATAGCAGCCCCTTCCCGCCAGAACTTAATAATGATTACCAAGGTTGATATACAAAAAAGACGTGGAGCTGCCCTTGTTGCCCGTTCCACGATGTAAAGGCCTTCGCATTGCCCAGTTAGTCGAAACGAGCAACGTCGAAAGCCCCACGCTGATGTATGTATATAAAACACCCTTACCCATCGCATCCCTTGCGGGAATGAATGGAGGCTGTATATAATACACCTCGGGGCATTCACTGTTGCTTTGTTTTTGACTAACTGTTTTGAAGTTGCGAAGTTCTTACATCGTCAAAACCAAAGCGTCCAAGTAAACGCCTTTTATGTATACGCCCACCCTCGCCTAGCTGTCCGAAGACAGTCTCGGCATGGGAGGACACTGCAAATATATGATTTTATTTTTGTATCGCAAGGTAATTCCAGAAAAAAAATCACCTTTTTTGTTCAACGAATAGATTTCTGGCGTATTTTATCTTTTAGACCAGCGCATGGAACCTTCTGTAAAAGAGATATCGCTCCACCAGCAAGTAAGCCAGGCAAACCAGGGAGATGGCCAAGGGGTCTTTCATGAAAAGGGCGGTTAATATCAACAGGACATCGGGTATGCCTCTACGGGAAGGAGGCTTCACGCCTTTCTTGAAAAGCCGAAAATAATAGAAAGCAAACAGCAGCCCCACGTAAATCGCCAGCAGCAACAAGAACACAGCCAAGTGCATGCTCCGCCCTGCGATGAATATCCCTACCAGCCCCAAAATGGCGGCGGCATCGAGATAGGCATCGGCCTTTTCCCCTCGGGAGAGAAAAGCACCCAAAAGGTGGCCTGCCACCAAAATGGCGAAAACGACGATGTGCATACTTTCTCTACAATCCCTTTATAATCAAAAAACTGCCAAGGAAAACCACTCAGCGTAATGAAAACAGGGGTTATTTCCCCTCCACGTCATAGTTGGCCTGGCCGTCATCCTCGCCATGGAGGGCTTCCGAGAAGTCTTTCCAGCTCTGGAAGCCCGCGAAGAGGGCTATGCGGTCCAGTGTTTCGGGCGACAGTTTCTTGTGTTTGGAAATCAATTCCCACGCCTTTCTCAGTCCCAGCGGGTTCTTGGCCTTGCCTATCAGTCTCTCTACCTCTGACAGCAACGCGTGTACATCCTGTTTCATAACATAACTACTTTTAACCACTCAGGTTTTACGTCGCGAATATACGAAAAACATCCATAAGTTGTTTCGGTTTTCCTGTTATTTTTTCGTGAAAACCGAAGATGCCATTCCCCGCGAAAGAGGAACCGTCTCTCACGAAAGACAATGCCTTACAAACTGGGAACACTATGGAAATAAATCTCCCGCACTAGGCATATAAAGCGGGGGAAGTTAACTAAAAACCGCATTCCACGTCGTGAAATAACTATTCCACGTCGTGGAATGGCTGTTTCACGTCGTGGAATAGCTATTTCACGACGTGGAACAGATTTATATATTAGCTGAAACGAGTTTACCAAGTAAGTGAAAGCGCTTTATATACCATGTTCCCGCGATTTGTCCACGCAACGGGAAATAGGATAAATAAAAAAGAATGGGGAATGGGGAAGTCTCTTACAGACGAAAGATACCTGAATAAATGCGGCCGGAAAACGTGCCCAGCTTGCGGGCGGAAAAGAATCGGTCGCTGTGAGTGTAGGTACAGATGCCGGAAACCTGTATGTTTTCCGCCCTCACGCCCATGCTCACGAGTTGCTGGCGGTTGCACTCCGGCAGGTCAATATGCCACTTACTGTCCTTACGGGAGATGGAGGGCATGTCAAAACCAGCCGACTGGAAACGCGCGTAGACCTCGTCGCCCACCTCGAAAGCTTCCAATGAAATGCAAGGGCCAATGACAGCGGTCACTTGGGCAGGCTCAGTGCGATAACGCTCGGCCATCACGCGCAAGGCTTGGCATGTTACCCGCACCACGGTGCCACGCCAACCGGCATGCACGGCACAGACTACGCCCCGAACCTCGTCATATAGCAACACGGGAACACAATCAGCGGTGGACACGCCCACGCAAACCTGTCGCAAGGGAGTCATGATAATGTCTACTCCGTCAAGCAAATCGGCTTGTTGCTCGTCAGATTTAGACAAGAAATCCGCCTCCACGCAGACGTGTTGCTCGCCATGAACCTGGTGGGGCATCAGGATAGCGGACTGCGGCAAGCCCAGCTCCCTTGCCAACGAGGCCAGGTTGGCCTCCAGACAAGCGGGATCGTCCCCACAATAAGCGTTGATATTGAAAGAAGCGTAAGCACCCTCACTCACTCCCCCTTGCCGGGTAGTGGAGAAAGCCCTTACGCCAGAAGCCAGCTGATACTCGTGGAGCACAGGAATCATGCGTCTTCCTCCTCGTACTCAAAGTCGTCCAAGTCCTCGATGTCCTCCGCGTCCACGTATTCTATCTCGTCCTCGCCTTCCGCCTTCATCTCTTCCTGGAACTTGGCCATGTCTTTGTCGCGATGCACGAGCGTCTCCTCGGAGGTGATGGCCTGCAACTTGTTGCTCTCGCTATTGAGCTGTTGCCAAAGCACGTCCTTCAGCTCGGTCAACCCATAGCCCGTCACCGAGGAGATGAACACCACGGGGAGGTCATCGGGCAGCGTTTCCCGCAACATCTCTATCAGCTCGTCATCGAGCAAGTCGCTCTTGGTCACGGCAAGTACCCTGTGCTTGTCCAGCATCTCGGGATTGAAGCGGCGCAATTCGTTGAGCAATATCTCGTATTCCTTCTTGATGTCGTCGGTATCGCCTGGCACCATGAAGAGAAGCAGGGAGTTTCGCTCTATATGGCGCAGGAAACGCAGTCCGAGACCTTTGCCCTCGCTGGCTCCCTCTATAATGCCCGGGATGTCCGCCATCACGAACGACTTGTTGTCCCTATAGCCCACGATGCCCAAAGAAGGCTCCAGCGTGGTGAAAGGATAGTTGGCTATCTTGGGGCGTGCGCTGGAGAGGGCGGAGAGAAGCGTAGACTTACCCGCGTTGGGGAAGCCCACCAGGCCGACATCAGCCAGCAGCTTCAGTTCCATGATGATAGTCATCTCCTGCATCGGCTCGCCTGGCTGGGCATAGCGGGGAGCCTGGTTAGTGGCGGTACGGAACTGGAAATTGCCCAGTCCGCCCCTGCCGCCCTTGAGCAGCAGTACTACCTGGCCATCGTAAGTGACATCGCAGACAAACTTTCCCGTCTCCGCGTTGTAGACCACCGTACCGCAAGGCACGTCGATGTACGTGTCCTTGCCGTCGGTGCCATGGCACTTGTCTCGACCGCCATTGCCTCCATGCTCGGCAAAGACGTGTCGCTGGTATTTCAAGTGCAGCAGCGTCCAGTAGTTGTGGTTGCCTCTCAGGTAGATGTTTCCTCCTCGTCCGCCATCGCCTCCGTCTGGCCCGCCGTAAGGATTATACTTCACGTGGCGCAGGTGCATGGAGCCCCTGCCCCCCTTACCCGAGCGGCACAGTATCTTAACGTAGTCTACGAAATTGGATTCCGCCATCTTCTTCCTGATTAGTCCAAAGCATCTACCACCGCGCAAATGCGGTCAAATATCTCGTCCACGGTGCCAAGACCCTCCACGTGGTGGTGTATGCCCTCGTTCTCATACCAGTCTATGAGGGGCGCGGTCTGGTTGTGGTATACATCGAGGCGTTTCTTGATGGTCCCCTCATTGTCGTCGGAACGGCCAGTGAGCTTGCCCCTATTCAGCAAACGTGCCATCAACTCATCCTCGGGAACGGAAAGCTCTATCATGGCATCTATCTGATGGCCGCGCTCGGCAAGCATCTTCTTCAAGGCCTCAGCTTGGGGAATGGTGCGGGGGAAGCCATCAAAGATGACCCCGGCATGCTCCTTGCCAAAGCCATCGTATACGCTGGCCAGGATGCTGACCATCAAGTCGTCGGGTATCAGTTGCCCGTTGTCTATGTATCCCTTGGCGGTCTGGCCCAGCTCGGTGCCGTTCTTGATCTCATTACGCAATACGTCACCCGTAGAGATATGTCCCAGTCCGTATTTCTCAATCAACTTGTCGCTCTGGGTGCCTTTACCAGCCCCCGGCGCTCCGAAAATAACGATATTCTTCATCTCCTATACCTATTTATTATGCTATTCTGTCAATCTTCCTCCACAATGGTGTAAATATCCCTCAAGTTCCTGCCTTGCTGGTCATAGTCCAGTCCGTAGCCCACAATGAAGTCATTGGGGATTTCCATCACTACGTAATCCACCTGCAAAGGCACTTTCAGACGTTCCGGCTTCAGCAGCAAAGAGCAAATTCTCACGTCGGCCGCCTGCCTTCCCTTCAAGGTCTGCACCAAGTGGCCCAGGGTGTTTCCCGTCTCGATGATGTCTTCCAAGACGATGACCACACGCCCCTGCAACGGAACGTTCAAGCCTATCAAGTCTTGCACGTTGCCCGTGGAGGCCGTTCCCTCATAAGAAGCCAACTTAACAAAGGATATCTCACAAGGCACGGTAATCATACGCAACAAGTCGGACGCGAACACGAACGATCCGTTCAGTACGGCAAGAAACAAAGGATTCTTACCGGCCATGTCACGATTAATCCTATCGGCCACCACCTTGATGCGCTCCAGTATCTCCGCCTCTGGGATAAAGGTCTTGAAGGTCTTGTCCTTCACTCTGATTACACTCATCGCTGCTTATTATAAAGTTATAATTGTGCGCGAAATTACGAAAAAAATGGCATAAAACCACCTATTGCCGCTTATAATCAGTTAATTTTCGGCGCGAAAAAGAAATATCTCAACATTATTTGCTATATTCGCGATATTATGAGCATCAAAATCCTTACTGGCGCTCAGATACATGAGCTAGATCAATTCACCATAGGACACGAGCCCATCTCTTCGCTGAACCTGATGGAGAGAGCGGCAAAAGCCTTGACCCATGCCATAGAAACGGAATGGAGCAAAGAAGTGCCCGTGACGGTTTTCGCGGGACCTGGCAACAACGGAGGTGACGCCTTGGCCGTCGCCAGGCTGTTGGCTGATGATGGATACGCGGTCACGGTCTACCTGTTTAACATACACGGACTGTCAGCAGATTGCGAGACCAACAAGCGCAGGCTACTGGAAAACAATAAACTGGCAGGCTTCACGGAGATATCCTCCAACTTCGACCCTCCCGAACTGCCTGCCAACATGTTGGTGATAGACGGACTTTTCGGCAGCGGACTGAACAAACCCCTGGCGAAAGGATTCGCCGAGCTGGTGAAATACATCAACCAATCGGCCGCCAAGGTAGTGAGCATCGACATTCCCAGCGGGCTGATGTGTGAGGACAATACCTTCAACATCCGCAATCACATCATCAAGGCCGACCTCACGCTTACCCTGCAACAAAAGAAACTGAGCATGCTCATGGCCGACAACCAAATCTATCTTGGCAGGGTGAAAACCCTAGACATCCGCCTCTCACAGGAATTCATCGCCAACGCGGAATGCGACACCCGCATCTTGCAGGAGAACGACATTCGCCCGTTGATAAAATCCCGAGGCGACTATGCCCACAAGGGGGAGATGGGGCACGCCTTGCTGATAGCGGGCAGTTACGGCATGGCAGGCGCGGCAACGCTAGCCGCCACGGCTTGCCTGCGCAGCGGCGTGGGAAAGCTGACTATCCACACTCCCAAGCGCAATTATAACGTGATGCAGTTGGCGGTGCCTGAAGCCGTCTTGCAACTAGACCATGACGAAACCCGCTTCTCGGAAGCGGTTGACATAGAAGACTATGCGGCCGTAGGCATTGGCCCTGGCCTGGGGAGACAGGAAGACACTGCCATCGCCCTGATATCCCAAATCAGGCGAACCACTTGCCCCATGGTGATAGACGCTGATGCCATCAATTTGCTGTCCAGCCACAGGGCTTGGACACAGCACTTGCCCAAAGGCCTCGTCTTTACACCCCATCCCAAGGAGTTTGACAGATTAGCGGGACATATATGCACAGACTGCTACGACCGCTTGTCAAAAGCCCGGGAGCTAGCCGAGAGAATGGGAGCCTATATCATCCTGAAAGGACACTACTCCGCGCTTTGCCTGCCCAACGGACAAGTGGAATTCAATCCCACAGGCAACAGCGGAATGGCCACCGCGGGCAGCGGAGACGTGCTCACGGGTATCATCACCGCCCTGCTAGCCCGTGGCTACAAGACGGACGACGCTTGCCGAGTGGGCATGTACCTGCATGGATTGGCAGGAGACTTGGCCGCGCAGGAAGTGGGCAAGGAAAGCCTCATCGCCAGCGATATCATCCGGTACCTGCCAAAGGCTTTCAAGGCCTTTGCCGAATAATGGCTCCCTCATGCTTCCAGCAGCCCTTTTCATGGGAATTGATGACACCTATGGCCTGTAAGTAGGCATAGACCACCGTGCTACCCATGAATTTCATGCCTTTCTGGCGAAGATCTTTGGAAATGGCGTCAGACAGCGGAGAGGTGGCAAGGCCTGTCTCGTAAAGGATGTTTCCTCCGGTAAATCCCCAAAGGTATCGGCTGAAGGAGCCATATTCCTCTTGCGTCTCAAGAAACACACGGGCATTGGTCACGGCCGCCTTTATCTTCAAGCGGTTGCGGACAATGCCCGCGTCTCGCGATAAGTCTTCCAGCTTCCGTTCATCATACCACGCTATCTTCCGATAGTCAAAACCGTCGAAAGCCCTGCGGAAAGCTTCCCGCTTATTAAGGATGCATTCCCAAGAAAGGCCAGCCTGGAAGGATTCCAGCAGAAGCATTTCGAAAAGCTTGCCGTCTTCATGCACAGGAACGCCCCACTCCTTGTCGTGATAATCCACGTATAAGGGGTTAGACAAATTGCACCAGCCGCAACGCCGTTTCTCTCTCTCGCCCATGTGAAAACCTTTCAGCAACCCGTGCCATCCAGATTGCACGCGGCTCCCTCGGCTACTGGGCGAGACTTCAAACCCACTTCCTCGGGACGGAACGTCACCTTGCCATCCTCCAGCACAAAGCATGGGACACCCGCCACGCCCAAGCGCTTGATAGCGTCGAAAGCCTTCTCCTTGTCACGCAAGCGCAAGAAAGCCTTCAAGTTCCTGATATGCTCGCCCACGTTGATTACCTCATAGTTGGCGTTTCCCTTCACTTGCTCCTCCACGTACTCGCAGTCGGGGCAACCTGTCATGCTATAAATCTTGATCATAAGCCTGTCCTTTATGTCCTTTAACTTTCTCCTGGCAGCCAGCATCCCATGAGAAAGGACACCGCGGCCGTCTCCGCGAAGATACGAAATATCATTGGAATAATCTAGCGAAAACCAGAAAATCCATCAACAAACAGGCTTCCACCCATCAACACAAGTACCCTGCCAAGGAAGCAAATTCCTCCCCTCTGGAAAACAAGTTATTTCGAGGAGGAAAACAAGTTATTTTGAAGAACAAAATAAGTTATTTTGGAAAGCAAAACAAGTTAAATTGCGGAGCAAAACAAGTTGATTCGCGAAGAGGGAAGTTCCTATACACGGGCATACAATTATAATGTATAGCCACAAAAAGGGAAACCACAAGGCGGGAAAACCTTATTTGCCTCGTAGAGAAGAACAAAAAAGAGGTGGAAACCACCTTCTGGGGATTTCCACCTCTCTATCAATTATTGCCGAACATTTAGTCGAGCTGAGCCAGTTTGTTGTCAGAGCCCAGCACGTCGATAATCTTGTGCTTGTACATCTCCTCCATCAAGTCGCGAGCGGGGCCGCAATACTTACGGGGATCGAACTCGGCGGGCTTCTCTGCCAATACCTTACGCACTGCGGCGGTGAAGGCCAGACGAGAGTCGGAGTCGATATTAATCTTGCAAACAGCGCTCTTAGAAGCCAAACGCAACTGCTCCTCGGGGATACCGATAGCGTCAGGCAACTTGCCACCATTCTCGTTGATCATCTTCACATACTCCTGTGGAACGGAAGAAGAGCCGTGGAGCACGATGGGGAAGCCAGGAAGCTGCTTCATGATAGCGTCGAGCACGTCGAATGCCAAGGGAGGAGGAACCAGCAGACCAGTCTTCGGGTCGCGGGTGCACTGCTCGGGCTTGAACTTGTAAGCGCCATGAGAGGTGCCGATAGAGATAGCCAAAGAGTCTACACCTGTCTTGGTGGTGAAATCTATCACCTCCTCGGGCTTGGTATAGTGGGAAACTTCAGAGGCAACCTCGTCCTCTACACCTGCCAAAACGCCCAGCTCGCCTTCAACGGTAACGTCGAACTGATGAGCGTACTCTACAACTTTCTTGGTCAAGGCAACGTTCTCGTCGTAAGGAAGAGAAGAACCATCAATCATCACTGAGGAGAAACCCATGTCGATGCAGCTCTTGCAAAGCTCGAAGCTGTCTCCGTGATCCAAGTGGAGCACAATCTCGGGATGAGCGCAACCCAACTCCTTCGCGTATTCAACAGCACCCTGTGCCATGTAACGCAGCAAAGTCTGGTTGGCGTAATTGCGGGCGCCCTTGGAAACCTGCAAGATCACGGGAGACTTCAAGTCAGAAGAAGCCTTGATGATAGCTTGCAGCTGCTCCATGTTGTTGAAATTGAACGCAGGAATAGCATAACCACCGTTGATGGCACGCTTAAACATCTCGCGAGTGTTCACGAGACCTAATTCTTTGTAACTAACTGCCATAATAATATGAAATTAAATAATGAATCATTCATAGTTTAAACCACTATGCAAAATTAGCATTTTATTTTCACCCGACAAAACCTGAGCGATTTTTTCATCCTGCATAGGGGTTAAATTCGCGATTATTCACCGGAATGAAACCCTAAAAAGGATGTTTTGCTAATTGCAGTTTACAAAAGCGCCAAAGCGCTACAGGCAGGACATTCCACTACTCCACGTAAGAGAAGTCATGGAACTTAGCCGTGGCACCATTGTCGCCCTCCACGAACAGACCTAACGTGACACCCGTGAAGCCACCCAGCACTTCCGTACTGAGCAACGTGGCGTCAGCGGAACCCACTTCTTGATAGGTCTTGCCATCGAGAGAATAAGAGAATGCATAACGCAAGCCGTCACTGGTGACACGCAAGCGCACCTTGCCTGGATTGTTTCCTAAGTCCACCGTGCCGCAATCAGCCTCCAAGGACTTCAGCTTAAAGGTCGCGGTCAATTTACTTCCCTGCATAGCGAAATCTATATGGCCCTCATGCGTCTGATATACCGTAAGACCCGCACGAGGATTGCCCTCTTTGCTTGGCAAGGAGACTTCTGTCTCGAAAGTCATTTTGGGCGCGGTTTGACGAATGCCTATATAGGTAGGCTGGTCGTTCTGGGTCAACGTGCCATGGGCTTTCAAAGTCCATACGCCATCCTGGAAGGCGTAATTCTCCCTGATGGGGTTCTGGATATACAGGAACTCCGGGCCCAACTTGCCTGCCTTGAAATCCGTGGCGTCGGATTTGGGCAAGATTACTTGCGGCAACAACTTGGCTTTCGTCAAGGTATCCACGGGCATGCCTCCATTGACGACAGGCCATTCTCCCTCTTTCCACTCAACAGGAGCCAAGAATGTTTCCCTTCCAAGATGATGGAACATGCCGCCATAATGGCGATAGCCCAGGCATATCACCCACCATGAGCCATCGGGAGCCTGCGTGAAGTCGCCATGGCCAATGCCCTGCACCTGCAAATACTGTCCCAAGCGGCTGCAATTGGTCAAGATAGGATTGTCTGGGCAACCCTCATAGGGACCATAGATATTCTTGCTTCGGGCGATAGTCAAATGATGCGCCAACTCAGTGCCACCCTCGGAGATAAGCAGATAGTAATAACCATCCTTCTTATACAAGTGGGGTCCCTCGGGATACCGGCCTCCCTCACCGCCCCAAAGGGGCTTGGTTTCGGTGAGCTGCTTGCCTGTCTTTGGATCAATCTCGCACAAACTGATGAAGTCTCCGCCATTGCTCAGGAGGTAACACTTACCATCCTCGAAATAGAGTGAAGGGTCGATGCCTGGCGTAGAAAGCTTGATGGGGTCGCTCCAGGGGCCTTCTGGGCTAGTGGCCGTAACCATGAAATTGCCGCCATGGCTTATGTTCGTGGTCACCATATAATACACTCCGTCATTGTAACGAAGCGTGGGGGCGAAGATTCCCGTACCGGAAGCCGCGCCTTCCAAAGGCAACTGGCTGTCACGAGTAAGAATGTTACCTACTTGACGCCAATGGATAAGGTCCTTGCTCTCATAGATGGGCACACCCGGAAAGTACTGGAACGTAGAGTTAATCAGGTAGAACGTGTCCCCCACCCTACAGACACTGGGGTCGGGATGGAAACCAGAAACGACAGGATTGCGGAAAGATTGCTCTTGCGCCGCAATGGGCAGGCCGGCTAAAAGGAATAGCACCGCGCAACAGAAAATACGAATTTTTCTCATGGTTATAATTTAATAAATGATGTAAGTTGATAATATGTGTTCATTGAAGGCCTTCCTCGCTGGGCAAGCAAACCGCCCCTTCTTGCTTCATGCCATCCATCAGGATGCGCAATGGACGGGGGAAGCGCACGTGGCGCACATATTTCGTCTCCTCCACGGCAGGCATCTGGTCGAGCAGGTCTTTCCTTATCGTGCCGCCATTGGTTTGCGGATTGATGGTGAAATAGCCCACGCCAAACGAGGTAAGATTCTGGAAGAAGTGCGTGCCTTGGCTGGGGTCAACATGATAATGGTCTAAAGCCACCTCGACAATAACCTTGGCCGCACTGATATGAGGCCATTTCACGGGTACGCCCAGATAATGGTCGCTGGAACCCCATCGACCTGGCCCTATCAGCACATAATGCTTGCCCTCGGCCAAGAACTTGCGGTTGACACGTTCTATATCGTCCGCCACGTAATAGTTGTTGGCGGCGGTGAAACGCTCATCATATTTCACGTAAACCACATCCTCCACGTCTTCGCTAACGCCATGACCCAAGGAATTATGTGAACGCAAAAGGCATGCCTCGTCGGGAATGGCGGCAACGCTTTCCTCCAGCACTTGCTTGGAATCCACGATGGGGCGTATCTGCAACAAATAGAAAGCACCGGTCTTGTCTTCATTGACATTGGCGGCGAACTCTATCTCGACGGGGCGCCTCATGGCTTCCACGCCATAGCGCATGGCCATCCGCATCAACTCCGGCAAAGGGAAAGCCCCATGCTGCAACACGCCAGAAAAAGTGATTACCTTGCGCCCTCCCTCGTAGAGGCCATCATAGATCACCTGGTCATAAGGGTCAAAAGTAGAGGCGATGTAATTAAGAGACTTGTCGGCCTCAGCGTCTTTCACCTTCAATTTCAAGATATTGAATCCGTCATCCACCTGGAAGTCTTCTACTATATTGCGCATGTCCAAGGCATAGAAACGGGTTTGGGTTTCCCGCAAGGCAATCTCCGTTTCGCTGGTTTGCAACACCTTGTCAGGATGATAAGGGCATACCCTGAGCGTCTGGCCTCCATCCACGATATACTTACCCAGTCCCAAGGCCAAATTGGCAATGCCTTCCTCCGCGGTCTCATCACCAATGGGATAATAATTGAGCGAGCGCAACACGCCGCTCATATTGGGATAGTAATGGTCGCCGTAGGTGTTGCCAACCACCTCTTGCAAGATAACGGCCATCTTCTCTTGGTCGATGACATTGCTCGTGGCCGTCATGTAAGCCTTGGAGTCACGATAGTAAACCGAGGCATAAACCCCCTTGATGGCGCTGGCCAACATGTGGAGCATCTGGTACTTGTCGTCCAGGCATGGTATCATATAGGTGGAATAGATGCCGGCGAAGGGTTGGTAATGAGAATCTTCCAGCAAGGAACTGCTGCGCACGGCGATGGGGCAATTGGTTGCCTCAAAGAAGGTCATGAAATCCCCCACGAGGCTGTCTGGCAATTGCGCCCGAAGGAAATAGCGCAGTATGGTTTCGTCGTCCGCGTCACTCAAAGCCACCTGGTAAAGGTTGTTGCTGTCCATGAAGGCATCGAAGATATCCGTGCATAGCACCACCGTCTTGGGTATCTGTACATGCACGCCCGGAAACTGGTTGAATTGCGGATGCGTCTTCACGATATGGTCCAAAAAGGCCAAGCCCCTGCCCTTTCCGCCCAAGGAGCCTTCACCTATGCGGGCGAAATGGGCGTACTGGTCGAACTTCATGCGGTCGAACACGGCCACCACGCCAATGTTCTTCATGTGGCGGTATTGCACGATGGCATCAAAAATAATCTGCCGATGCGCGTCCACGTCTTGCAGTTTATGCCAAGTGACTGTCTTCAGGAAGCGGGATACGGGGAAAATGGCCCTGGCGCAAAGCCACCGACTCATGTGATTGCGGCTGATATGGTAAAGCATGGAGTCGTTGGGTATCTTGAAGATGTTGTCCTGCAAATCCTTGAGGGAATGGATGCGGGCAATCTCCTCATGCGTCTTGGGGTCGCGGAAGATAAAGTCACCGAAGCCCATGTGCTCCTCCATCAACTTGCGCAAGTCCACGCTCAGCTTTTTGGAGTTCTTGTCCACGAAGCGGAATCCTTCCGCCTCCGCCTTTTGGCGGTTCTCGCTCTCGGAACTTTCCAATATCAGCGGCAGGTATTCATCCCGCTGCCTGATGGCATGCAAGAGTCGCAAGCCGGCATCGGGCACTTTCTTTCCGCCCATGGGAAAACGGGCATCGCTGATGACACCAAGCGTATTGTCAGCGAAACGCTCATAAAGCGCCATCGCCTCCTCGTAGTTACGGGCCAGCACCACCTTGGGTCTGCCCCGCATGCGCAAAGTCGCCGCGTGGCGATTGAGTGCCTCTTGCGAGAAATTTTGGCTTTGGGCCAGGATGTAACTATACAGGTTTGGCAATATGCTGCTATAGAAACGTATGGAGTCTTCCACCAGCAATATCATCTGCACGCCAGCCTCCTGGATATCGTGCTCCAAGTTCATCTTGTCCTCTATCAGCTTGATGATGGAAAGAATAAGGTTGGTATTGCCCAGCCAGCAGAACACGTAGTCGAAAATAGAGAGGTCTTCGTTCTCCATGCGCTTGGTGATGCCATGGGAAAAAGGGGTGAGCACCACGCAAGGGATGTCCGGGAACTTTTGCTTGATATCCCTGGCCACGTCGAAAGCGTCGTTGTCCGCCGTGCCCGGCATGCAAATCACCAAGTCCACCTGCATGGAACCCAATGTCTCGGCCGCCTGCTCTATGGTGGAGGCCTGGGTGAAAGTGGGGGGATAACGCAATCCCAGCTCCATGTACTCATTGTAGATCTTCTCCTCTATGCGTCCGTCATCTTCGAGCATGAAGGCATCATAGGGGTTGGCCACTATCAGCACGCTGTATATCCTGCGCAACATCAGGTTGACGAAGGACACGTCTTTCAGCATAAACTTACTCCACTCTTGCGGTTGCTTATTTTCCATACCTGACTGGTTAACAGCGCAAAGATACTGATTTTCCGTGATTTACTTGCCAAATTCTCCTTTTTTTTATATATTCGCGGCATCTTACCTTAACCTGACCGACATGTCCAGCAAGAGACTTTTATGTTTTTCCCCTAAATGGACACGCGCTTGCGCCATGCTCTTCATGGTCATCATGGTGTGCCTATCCGCCTGGAGCCAGCAGCAGCAAGGCAAGGCTTCCTTTTATTCTAAACGAGCCACGGGCGCACGCACCGCGAGCGGGGAGCGACTGCACCACGACAGCATGACTTGCGCCCACAAGTTTTACCCCTTTGGCACTATGCTAAAGGTAACTAACTTGAGCAACAAAAAGAGCGTGGTGGTAAGGGTAACCGACAGGGGGCCATTCGCAAAAGGCAGAATCATAGACCTTTCTTGGGGGGCGGCCAAGGAAATAGGCATGCTGAGCCAAGGCATAGCGCCCGTGAAAGTAGAAGTGGTGGACGAGACCACGATACCCATGAGGCCAAAAGACGACATAGACTTGCCCAAGATAGACTTTGAGCTGGCAGAGGCCAGCTATAGCTTCATAGACAAATGGAAAGAAGCCAGCGACGGGCAAGAGACCTCTCCCAAGCCAAAAGCCCAGGCGCGCCAACGAACAAGGCACTCCGCCAAGGCCAGGGAGAGAAACCAGGAGAACAAGAAAGCCACCAACCAGCGCCAAACCGAGGAAAAGGAGGGGCAAAACACGTGGAACAGGGTATTTGACAAAATCAAGAACGTCTTCTAACCTATCGCAATCAGGGAGCTATCGCCCATCTGGGCCAGGGATGCCCATGTCATAGATGCGATCGTCTCCACCGCCTTGATACTCATTGTACCGCTCGTCGTCATAGCGATAACGCTTTCTGTCCTGACGTTCCTTACGCAGGCTGTGACGCTTACGCTCTTTCCTGTACTCCCTATAGCGATACACGTCATCCTGACGCTGGCGTTCTGTCTTGGCGTCAGCCGCGCTGCCAATGGAGGCTCCTACGGCCGCGCCGCCAGCCATTCCTATGAGAGTCCCCATATCAGAACCTCTGGGACCGCCCGACAACCCGCCGATAGCGGAACCAAGCACGGATCCCAACGCCGCGCCGCTGTAAGCGCCCATCCCCGTATAGGTATCGCAGCCACTCAACAGGCAAGCCGCGCAAAGGGAGATAATTATACTCTTCTTCATATTCCTCTCGTTTTAGTTTCTACTGCGAAGATAGCGCGTTTTCCCTAAATCCGCAAGCATTTTCCCCTAAAACAACATAGGGGAATCCCTAAACCATATCGCGTGGCTTTTCCCAACATCTCTTTCCCGCATCCCCCACGGGGAAGCAGGCACGCGGAAAACCGCCACAACAGAACGGGCATAGAGGCTTGGCACGCCCAGGGCACAGCCCTCAAAAAGGCAGTACTACTGAAATCGAAAAGCAGTAGTACTGTCTTCGCGCCCCCACTTTCCCGCCCTCATTTACAGACTGGAAAGGTCCTCGTGGGAAACAAGTTATTTCGCTTGTGAAAACAACTTGTTTTGATGACCAATTCAAGTTATTTTGCCCAGCAAAACAAGTTAAATTGAGAAGCGATTCAACTTGATTTGAAAAGGGGCTTAAATACGCCCATCATCTGCTACGTACTGCTAAAAGGCTGCCACAATGCCTTGAAAGCCATGGAACACGCGGTGGCGGGGAGGGAACGGCAATTCCCAAAGATAACGGTAAACTAAGAGATGGAGTCTGGATGGATTTCCTCAACCGAGGAAACCACGGAATCGGTGGCGGAACGACGATGCCAGGCGACGCGAATCACATGGCCATAGTCGGCATTGCCTTTCACATGGAGGGGCTTCCGCTTTCCCGCCATGATCGTGTCACGGCGGGAAGGATAGGAAACCAGTTGCAAGAGGGCAGGCGTAGAGCCTTCGCCCACGTAAAAGATATCAGCACTGTCGCGAACAACTGCCACCTTGGCTACAGGTCTTGGCTCTGGTTGCTGGGGCCAAAAGACGCTCTCGGGTATCGTATCGCCCAAATCTTGTTCGGGACGCATCTTGCACGACACCGTAAAGCATACCACAAAGGCCAAGAGCGGAAAAAACAGCGGCAGTCTTCGCATGGCTCATGAAGGCCTAGAAATCGATGTCGATGGCCTGGAAGTTCTTGTTGAAGGTTATCTCCATACCCGTGGAGAGTTTCACCTCATACTCTGAACGGTCTTTCTCCATCTCCATCACCTTGGCGTCGGGATAGTTCTGGGTCACGTAAGTCTTGATAGCGGAAGGAATCAATGCCACAGGCACCGCACTGCGGCGGCAGTCCACCTCTGTCCAATTTCCATTGCGGTCGAATTCCACCTTGTCACCATTCGTGAACATCACGTCATAAGACTTGGTGAGCATACCATCCTGGACAACCACGGCAATCTTCTTGCCCTTGAAGTTCTGGTTAATCACTTGTTGCGCCTTGGCGGGCAGCTGGCTAACGGTGATAGGCTTGTCGTTGTCGGCAATCAAGGGGGCCTGCCAAGCAATCACGGCCAGCAACGCCACACTCAAAATACGAATCATCGTCTTCATAATATTCCTTTCTTTAAAAATTAGTGTTGTCACAAAGATAATGAAATAATTACAAACTTGTATTTTCTCGTCAGGAATTATAGGCTATTTTAACAGCTTTTGACTAACCTTGCCAACTTCACTTGCCATCTCTACACCTTTCAATCCCCTGAGAAGGTAAGGCAGAGGCATCTTCCAAACGCATCTGACGATTGAAAGCCGTAAAGAAGGCGATACCCGCGAAGATTAAGCTGACGGGGAATCCGAGCCAAACGCCCCGCAAACCAAAACCTAGATATATGCCAAAGAGCCAACTCAAAGGCAACGACAGGACAAAATAGGAAACGAAAGCGATGCGGACGAGTGGCTTAACGCAGCCCAACCCCCTGAGGGCATTGGCATAAGTGCACTGCATGCCATCGCCCAATTGCTGCAAAATCAGGAGGATGATGGTTTGGGAAACTAGATGGCATACTTCCGCACTGTCGGTAAACCAATAGCTCACCGTATTCCGCAACAAGAAAACGGGCAAGGCCACGACACAGGCCACCACGACTATCAGTTGAAAGCCTGAAGAAGCGGACAGGCGCACTGACGCTTGGTCATGTTGCCCATGGAAATGGCTCACACGGATGGCGACAGCGGAAGCCAAGCCCGTATACACCATATAGAAGAGCTGGGAGACGGTAATCATCACCTGGTGGGCCGCCAAGGCCGTGGTGCCAAGCCAGCCAACTAAAAGAGCGGCGAGGGAAAACGCCGCAGACTCCATCACCAGTTGCAATCCCGAAGGCCAGCTTACAGCATTAAAATGGGCAAAACCCGCACGAGTTACTCCCACGGAGAAAAAACCATGGGAATAGACCTTATAACGCCTGGCAAAGAGAAACACCAAAAAGAAAGCCAAAGCCATGAGCACACGGGAGAACACCGTGGACAAGCCCGCGCCCAGCAATCCCAACTCAGGGAAACCCCAAGCGCCATAGATGAGCAGATAATTACCGAAGATATTGAGGACATTGCCTCCTAGCAGCACGCACATGGACACCTTGGTCTGGCCGAGCGCATCGAAAAACTGACGGAAAGTATTAGCCCAACAGATAAATGGCATGGACAGAATGTTGACCAACAAATAGGGGCGCATCATTGGGAGCAATTCCTCGGGTTGGCCCATATAGTCCAAACTGAAATAAAACACTGTCAGCAACGACAGCAAAAACAAAGCGAAGACCGTGTTGGCAAGCAGTCCATCACGCAAGGCGGGGGCTATAAGCGAGACTTCTCCCCTACCGTGATGACGACCCACTATAGGCGTGACTCCATTGGCAAAGCCCACGGAGAACACCACGAAAAGCATAAACATGTTATTGACGAAGCTGGCGGCCGCCAACTCCTGCATGCTATGGTGACCCACCATAAGCGTGTCGGCGAATCCCAAAACGATATTACCCACTTGGCCGACAACTATGGGTAGGCCCAACGACAACAAGGCACGATAGTGGGGATAATGCTTAGCTAGAGAAATCATAATGCCATATCCTCATTTTAACCCAAAAACAATGAAACGTGAAAACTTCAAAACATCAAAAAGCCCCCTGCGCATTCGCGCAGAGGGCTTAAACCTTTATATCAAGGAAAACTATTCAGCCTTCTTCTCCTCTGCGGGAGCCTCCTCCGCAGGTGCCTCTGCAGCGGGAGCAACTTCCTCTGCGGCAGCTACGGGTGCGGTTTCCTCAGCCTTGGCCTTACGTCCACCGCGGCGTGTACGCTTAGCGGTCTTGGGAGTCTTGGCCATATTCTCATCGAAGTCTACCAACTCAATGAAAGCGATCTCGGCTGCGTCACCTTTGCGGGTACCCAACTTTATAACTCGGGTATAACCGCCTGGGCGATTGCCAATCTTCTCCGCGATTGTTGAGAAAAGCTCCTTGACAGCTTCCTTGTTCTGCAAATAGCGGAAGACTACACGACGAGAGGTAGTGGTGTCGTTCTTGCAACGGGTAATGAGCGGCTCCACGTACATCTTCAAGGCCTTGGCCTTGGCAAGAGTCGTAGTGATTCTTTTGTGCTCGCTCAAGATGAGGGAGATAGCCATATTGGCTAACATCGCGTCACGATGGGAGGCAGTACGACTCAAGTGGTTGAATTTCTTATTGTGTCTCATTTTAATGTTTCTTGATTACGGACTTATTCCTTGTCCAATTTATACTTTGTGATGTCAGTTCCAAAAGACAGATTCAGACTCTCGAGCAAATCATCAAGCTCAGTGAGCGATTTCTTACCAAAGTTGCGGAACTTCAAGAGATCAGTCTTATTGTATTGCACCAAGTCACCCAAGGTCTCCACGTCGGCTGCCTTAAGGCAGTTAAGCGCACGAACAGAAAGGTTCATGTCCACCAAACGGGTCTTGAGTAATTGACGCATATGCAATATCTCCTCATCAAACTCCTGGTTGTTCTCGGCATCAGGATTCTCCAGGGAGATCTTCTCGTCAGAGAACAACATGAAATGATAGATAAGGATCTTCGCGGACTCTTTCAGCGCGTCTTTGGGGCTAATGGAACCATCCGTCGTCACCTCGATAACAAGCTTATCATAGTCGGTCTTTTGCTCAACACGATATGGCTCTACCGAGTATCTGACGTTGCGGATAGGGGTGTAAATGGAATCGATGGGAAGTACATTGACCTCTGTACAGAACTCACGGTTTTCCTCTGCGGGAACATAACCACGACCTTTGTTGATTGTAAGGTCTATCTGCATGGAAGCCTTCGAATCCAAATGACAAATCACCAAATCGGGATTTAACACTTCAAATCCAGTCAGATACTTGCCTATATCACCTGCCTTGAACTCTGTAGAGTTTTCAACCGTGATACTAACTTTCTCGTTTTCGAACTCTTCTACTACTTGCTTGAACCGAACTTGCTTCAAGTTCAAGATAATGTTAGTCACGTCTTCCTTTACACCAGGTACTGAAGAGAACTCATGCTCAACACCGCCAATGTGCACGGTATTGATGGCATAGCCCTCCAGCGAGGAAAGGAGAATGCGGCGCAAAGCATTACCAATGGTAACACCAAAGCCAGGCTCAAGTGGACGGAACTCAAACTTTCCGTACTTGTCATTAGCCTCTAACATTACAACCTTATCGGGCTTTTGAAATGCTAATATCGCCATTAATTCAATGATTATTTAGAGTACAACTCAACGATTAACTGCTCCTTGATGTTCTCAGGAATGTCGGCACGCTCGGGCTTGTGAAGGAACTTACCGCACTTTGCGTTATCGTCCCACTCCAACCAAGGATACTTGCTGTGATTGTAACCTGCCAAAGCAGCCTCAATCACCTCGAGAGACTTGGCCTTCTCACGAACACCTACCACCATGCCAGGCTTTACAGAGAAAGAAGGAATGTTAACCACCCTGCCGTCAACAACGATATGCTTGTGGCTAACCAACTGGCGAGCAGCGGCACGAGTGGGAGCTATACCCAAACGGAATACCACGTTGTCCAAACGGCTCTCCAGATTCTGCAGCAGCACCTCACCTGTAATACCATCGGCCTTGGCAGCCTTCTCGAACATATTACGGAACTGACGCTCAAGTACACCATAAGTATACTTGGCCTTTTGCTTCTCTGCCAACATGACACCATATTCAGACATCTTTCTACGACGGCTGTTGCCATGCTGTCCAGGAGGGAAGTTTCTTCTGGACAAAACTTTGTCTGCGCCGAAAATGGGCTCACCAAAACGACGCGCAATCTTAGATTTCGGACCTATGTATCTTGCCATAATATATAAATAAATGCTTGTGTGTAAATGTCAAGAATGGATTAAACGCGGCGGCGCTTGGGAGGACGGCAGCCATTGTGGGGCAATGGAGTCACATCAATAATCTCTGTGACCTCGATTCCTGCACCATGCACGGCACGGATAGCGGACTCACGTCCGTTTCCAGGACCCTTGACATAAGCTTTCACCTTGCGCAAACCCAAGTCAAACGCAACTTTCGCACAATCCTCAGCAGCCATCTGAGCAGCATAGGGAGTGTTCTTCTTTGAGCCACGGAAACCCATCTTTCCTGCAGAAGACCAAGAAATGACTTGACCTTCACTATTCGTCAAAGATACGATGATATTATTAAAAGAGCTGTGAACGTGGAGTTGACCAAGAGCGTCAATACGCACGTTTCTCTTCTTGGAAGTCGTTTTTGTCTTTGCCATAATGTCAATCCTCCTTCAGATTACTTAGTAGCCTTCTTCTTGTTAGCGACAGTCTTCTTCTTTCCCTTGCGGGTACGTGCGTTGTTCTTCGTGCTCTGACCACGAACGGGAAGACCATTGCGATGCCTAATACCACGATAGCAACCTATGTCCATCAATCGCTTGATGTTCATTTGGATCTCGGAACGGAGATCACCTTCTACCTTGTACTCAGCTCCGATAATCTCACGGATTTTGGCTGCCTGGTCATCAGACCATTCGTTGACTTTCAAGTCACGGCTCACGCCTGCCTTATCCAATATCTTTGCTGAACTACTTCGACCTATACCATAGATATAGGTCAATGCGATTTCGCCACGCTTATTCTGGGGCAAATCTACTCCAACAATTCTTATTGCCATTGTAATAAATAATGATTAAATAAACTTTTACCTGTTAAAGGCCTGCAAAATTACGAAGATTTTCCGACATCAACGCACTTTTACAGAAAATTAACATTAACCCTGGCGCAACTTGTACTTAGGGTTTTTCTTGTTGATGACAAACAAGCGACCCTTGCGACGTACGATCTTGCAGTCGGGAGTACGCTTTTTCAATGATGCTCTTGTTTTCATATCCTTGGAATAATAGATGGTTATTTGTATCTAAATACTATTCTGCCCTTTGTCAAATCGTAGGGACTCATCTCTACTTTCACTTTATCTCCAGGCAATATCTTAATGTAATGCATGCGCATCTTACCAGATATATGCGCCGTAATATCTACACCATTTTCCAACTCAACGCGGAACATTGCGTTGGACAATGCCTCAACGATGGTACCGTCTTGCTCTATTGCAGATTGTTTTGCCATATATTAATTGTTTTCTCTTTCAAATTGTTCTATTTCCTTAAACGAAGACAATATCTCAGCCTCACCTTGTCTTATCACAATGGTATGTTCAAAATGGGCAGCAGGCTTCATGTCCCGTGTAATGATTCCCCATTTATCGGGAAGCAAGAACACCCTGCGGTCTCCCATCGTAACCATCGGTTCAATCGCAATGCACATACTGGACTTTAACATCACGCCCGAGCCTTCACTTCCATAATTGGGCACTTGAGGCTCCTCGTGCATATCACGACCAACACCATGACCCGTGAGTTCTCTTACGATTCCGTATCCATGACTCTCACAATACGTCTGCACAGCGTGACCTATATCACCCACATGCCTTCCCGCTATAGCCACCTCAATCCCTTTATACAAGGATTCCTTAGTGGTAGCCAAAAGCCTCTTGACTTCTGGGGCAACTTCGCCTACGCAAAACGTATAACAGCTATCACCATTAAACCCATCCAACAAAGCACCACAATCAATCGAGATGATATCACCCTCACGTAGTACCTGTTTATCACTGGGTATGCCATGGACTACAACCTCATTTACCGAGGTGCAAATACTGGCGGGGAATGGTGATCCAAATGGATTGGGGTAGCCCTTGAAAGTAGGGACTGCCCCATGGTCTCGGATAAACTCTTCGGCCAATTGATCCAATTGGAGGGTTGTTACACCCGGTCTAATATGTCTACCTAATTCCGCAAGCGTAGCTCCTACGAGCCGATTGGCCTTGCGCATCAAGTCTATCTCATCTTCTGTCTTTAGGAATATTGACATTCAAAAAGATATGATCAATAGGCAGAAACACCACCCTGGCGAGTATGACCAGAATTAAGCAAACCATCGTAATGACGCATCATCAAATGGCTCTCTATCTGTTGCAATGAGTCGATAACGACACCGACAAGTATCAACAAAGACGTTCCTCCGAAGAACTGAGCAAAGCCTTGCTGCACATCTAGCAGGCTAGCCAAAGCCGGCATGATGGCTATAAAAGCTATGAAGAGTGAACCAGGGAATGTAATACGAGACATCACGGTATCGATATAATCTGCAGTATCCTTACCAGGTTTCACGCCAGGGATAAAACCATTGTTTCGTTTCATGTCCTCTGCCATCTGGGTAGGATTAAGCGTGATAGCCGTGTAAAAATAGGTGAACGCAACCACGAGGACAACATACACCGCATTATACAAGAAGCTATTTGTATCCAAAAGCTGACGCATAACATTGCTAGTATTATCCGTATTGAAGCGAACGATGGTCAAAGGAATGAACATCAATGCCTGCGCAAAGATGATTGGCATTACATTGGCCGCGAACAACTTTAAGGGGATATACTGGCGTGCACCGCCATATTGCTTGTTACCGACAACACGCTTAGCATACTGAACAGGAATTTTGCGAACACCTTGCACCAATAAGATAGAAGCGCAAACAACAAGGTAAAGGATAATCAACTCCACGACAAACATGATGATACCTCCACCAGTAATTACCTGCAAACGAGAGGTAAACTCCTGGATAAACGCCTGAGGAAGACGTGCGATAATACCAATCATAATTATCAAGGAGACTCCATTACCTACGCCCTTATCAGTGATTCGCTCACCAAGCCAAAGCACGAACATACTGCCTGCGGCAAGAATGATAGTTGCGGGAACCATGAATGCCGTCCAACTAATGCCTACCAAAGCATCATGGGCCTGCATCTTCAAGTTCAAGAGGTAACTAGGAGCCTGGAACAGCAGGATTGCCACCGTCAAGATCCTAGTATACCATTGTATCTTCTTGCGACCACTTTCACCCTCGCGCTGCATCTTTTGGAAATAAGGCACAGCAACGGCAAGCAGCTGCATAACGATAGATGCTGAGATGTAAGGCATGATTCCCAACGCAAACATTGACGCGTTAGAAAACGCTCCACCGGAGAACATATCTAGAAGAGACATCAATCCTCCCTCTGTCTGACTACGCAAGTTGCCTAGCGCAACGGGGTCAATACCAGGAAGCACGACAAACGAACCAAAACGATATACTGCCGTGAAAAGGAAAGTGACAAGGAGTCGCTGACGCAAATCCTCAATCTTCCAACAGTTCTTCAGTGTCTCAATAAACTTTTTCATCTACGTTATTAGATTATTGTCACGCTACCACCCACAGCCTTGATAGCCTCTTCGGCTGACTTGGAGAAAGCGTTAGCTTCAACTTCCAGTTTTGCTTTCAATTCACCTTTACCAAGTATCTTTACCAACACCTTACCTTTAGCAAAGCCAGCCTCCTTCAACTCAGCGAGACCTATCTTGCTAAGGTTCTTACTCTCGGCAAGAGCCTGAAGTGTAGACAAATTAACTGCCTGGTATTCCTTATGATTTATATTCTTAAATCCAAACTTGGGAACTCGACGTTGCAAGGGCATCTGACCACCCTCAAAACCAATCTTCCTCTTATAACCAGAGCGAGCCTTGGCACCCTTATGTCCACGGGTAGAGGTTCCTCCCAATCCAGAACCTGGACCTCGACCAATACGACGACGTGAATGGGTAGAGCCTGCAGCTGGTTTCAATGTATGTAATTTCATAATTACTCCTTTTAAAAGTTATATTACTCAACGATGGTAACCAAATGATGAACCTTGCGAATCATTCCACGGATGCTGGGAGTATCCTCTACCTCAACAACCTGGGAGATCCTGTGAAGTCCGAGAGATAGCAATGTACGCTTTTGGTCTACAGGCGCACCTATTCTACTCTTTATCTGCTTGATCTTAATTGTTGCCATATAATCTACTCTCCTCATTAACCGTTAAACACCTTGTCCAGACTGACACCACGCATGGCCGCAATAGTATGAGCATCACGCATCTCCGCCAAGGCTCCAATTGTAGCCTTCACCAAGTTGTGAGCATTGGAGGAACCCTTTGACTTTGCGATGACATCCTTAACACCCACACTCTCCAAAACCGCACGCATGGCACCACCTGCTTTCACACCAGTACCAGGAGCGGCAGGTTTCAAAAGAACCCTTGCGCCACCAAAGGAATATTCAATCTCGTGAGGCACAGTACCTTTCAACACAGGTACCTTGACAAGATTCTTCTTTGCAGCCTCTGTGCCCTTGGCTATCGCGGCGGAAACTTCACCTGCCTTACCAAGACCATAACCGATAACGCCGTTACCGTCACCTACCACAACTATGGCCGCGAAGGTGAAAGTACGTCCACCCTTGGTAACCTTCGTCACGCGGTTGATGGCAACCAAACGATCTTTCAGTTCGATGTCACTATTTACTTTTACTCTATTCATTGCCATAATCGTTTAAAAGTTAAGACCTCCCTTACGAGCAGCGTCAGCCAACTCCTTTACACGACCGTGATACAAGTAACCATTACGATCAAAAACCACAGACTCAATACCCACAGCCTTGGCTTTCTCTGCCACCAACTCGCCCACTTTCTGAGCTTGTTGTTGCTTTGGCATCTTCTCCATTCCGAGAGAAGAAGCAGAAGCTAACGTGGTACCTGTCAAATCGTTAATCACTTGCGCATAAATCTGTTTGTTGGAACGAAATACGCTCAAACGGGGACGCTCGGCAGTACCCTTTATCTTTTTACGAATGCGAAACTTTATCTTAATTCGTCTTTCTATCTTATTTGTACTCATAATCGTAAACTTTAAAAATTACTTAGCTGCAGCGGTCTTACCAGACTTTCTGCGAATAACCTCTCCCTTGAAGAGGATTCCTTTACCTTTATAAGGCTCAGGCATACGGAAAGAACGAATTTTCGCACAGATGAGTCCGAGCAACTGCTTGTCGCATGACTCTAATATAATGAGGGGATTCTGATTTCTCTCAGACTTTGTTTCAACCTTTACCTCACTAGGAAGCTGGATGAAAATGGGGTGCGTATATCCCAAAGTAAGCTCAATAAGGTTACCTTGGTTAGAAACACGATAACCCACACCTACAAGTTCTAGCTCCTTCTTGTATCCTTCACTAACTCCAATAACCATATTATTGACAAGTGAACGATACAAACCATGAAAAGCTTGCTTCTGCTTATAGTTTACGGGGCTATTTTCATCTATCTCAAGAGTTATCACTCCATCTTGGTTAGTGAACTTTATTGAAGGATCAATCTTTTGCGAAAGTTCACCCTTCGGTCCTTTTACAGACACTACATTAGTAGCAGCGTCAAAATTCACCGTAACACCAGCGGGGACGTTGATTGGCAACTTACCTATTCTAGACATACTCTATCCTCCAATTAATATATGTAACAAAGCACCTCACCACCAATCTTCATGGCAGTAGCCTCTTTGTCTGTCATTACACCTTTGGATGTAGATAATATGGCAATACCTAATCCGTTGATAACTCTCGGCATGTCTTTGTAACCTGTATACTTACGCAAACCAGGGGTAGACACGCGCTTTAAACACTTAATAGCGTTCAGCTTTGTATTAGGATCGTACTTCAAGGCAACCTTGATAGAACCCTGCGGTCCATCCTCTATGAACTTATAGTTCAGGATGTAACCCTTCTCGAAAAGGATCTTCGTGATCTCTTTCTTTAAATTGGACGCAGGAATTTCTACCACACGGTGATGAGCCATAATGGCGTTCCTGAGTCTAGTCAGATAATCTGCTATTGGATCTGTCATATTATTGAAAATTAATTGATCGGGACTACCCCGACAATATTAAAAATAAATACCTCTCTCGTAATCTTACCAGCTTGCTTTCTTAACTCCAGGTATAAGACCTGCGGAAGCCATCTCGCGGAACTGGATACGGGAAATGCCAAACTGGCGAATATATCCCTTGGGGCGACCCGTAATCTTGCATCGATTGTGCAAACGAATAGGATTTGCATTCCTGGGGATGGACTGTAACTTGCGAGCAGCCTCATATGCCTCTGCAGGATCATCGGTAGTAGCGATAATCTTCTTTAGAGCCGCACGTTTCTCCGCATAACGAGCCACCAATTTCGCACGCTTCACCTCGCGGGCTTTCATTGATTCTTTTGCCATATCACTTAATCATTTTTAGCGTTCTTGAAAGGAATTCCGAATGCTTTCAGCAAAGCATAACCTTCCTCATCAGTCTGCGCTGAAGTAACGAAGGTGATGTTCATACCTTGCAAACGGGTAATCTCATCGAGATTTATCTCAGGGAAGATAATTTGTTCGGTGATACCAAGCGTATAATTACCACGTCCATCGAACTTACTCTCCACACCCTTGAAGTCACGAATACGAGGCAGAGCGACACGAATAAGCTTCTCTAAGAATTCATACATACGTTCACGGCGAAGAGTTACCATTACACCAATGGGCATCTTCTTGCGAAGCTTAAAGTTAGAGATATCCTTCTTGGAATAAGTGGCTACAGCTTTCTGGCCTGTAATTGCCGTTATTTCGTTGATAGCCACATCTATCATCTTCTTGTCCTGCGTAGCATCACCCAGGCCTTGGTTGATGACAATCTTCTTGAGTACAGGTATCTGCATTGGTGAAGAGTAGGAGAACTGCTTCATCAGCGCAGGAGCGATAATCTCCTTATATTGCTTCTTTAACTGTGCTGTTTCCATTACTTGATTTCCTTTCCAGATTTTTTTGCGACACGTATCACGTTCTTGCCCTCATGCTTAATGGACACACGTGTTGGCTTGCCACTCTCGGGATCTACCAGGCTTAGATTTGAAATGTGTATAGGAGCCTCCTGCTTAATGATGCCTCCTTGTGGATATTTGGCAGATGGCTTCATGCACTTAGAGACCATATTCACGCCCTCTACAATTGCGGTCTGTTTATCAACATTGACTTTCAAGACCTTGTGCGGAGTATTCTGGCCAGGACGCTTATAGTTGTTGCGTCCAGTAAGCACCAGAACCATATCGCCTTTCTTAATATGCAACTTGCTCATTTAAAAAATACTTTAAACATTAAAGAACCTCAGGTGCCAAAGAAACCACCTTCATGTTGACTGCACGAATCTCACGAGCCACAGGACCGAAAATACGGCTACCGCGAAGTTCACCCGCATTATTAAGCAATACACATGCATTGTCATCAAAACGGATATAAGAGCCATCAGGACGACGAATCTCCTTCTTGGTTCGCACGATCAAAGCCTTAGACACGGCGCCTTTCTTCAAATCACTCGAAGGAATGACATTCTTGACAGCAACTACAATCACGTCACCGATACTTGCATAACGGCGGCCAGTACCACCCAATACGCGGATACAAAGAGCCTCACGCGCACCGCTGTTATCACAAACTGTAAGTCTTGATTCTGACTGTATCATAATTACTTAGCTTTTTCTACGATTTGTACTAATCTCCACCTCTTGGTCTTAGAGAGTGGACGGGTCTCCATAATCTGCACGGTATCACCCATATTAGCCTCATTCTTTTCGTCGTGAGCGTGGTATTTCTTTGTCTTTTGGACAAACTTACCATAAATAGGGTGCATCTCCTTGAACTTGGCGGCAACAACGATGGTCTTATCCATCTTGTTGCTTATAACAACCCCTTGCCTAGTCTTTCTTAAATTTCTTGTTTCCATCTGAACCATTTTTATTTATTAAGTTCCCTACGACGAAGCTCAGTCTTCATGCGAGCGATATCACGACGATCCAGCTTAATCTGAGATGGATTCTCAAGTGGAGTCACCTGATGATTGATCTTCTTCACGTGAAGTGCCTCTACGGCACTCTTCAGCTTCTCAGTCAATTCCTTAGTCTCGAGAGCTTGTATTTCAGTCATCTTCATAATCAAGCGTTTTTATCAAAGTCACGTCTAACAATAAACTTAGTCTTCACGGGCAGTTTCTGAGCAGCAAGACGCAAAGCCTCTTTTGCGACATCAAAACTAACTCCCTCTACTTCGAAGAGAACACGTCCAGGAGTCACTGGCGCAACCCATCCTGCAGGATCACCCTTACCTTTACCCATACGTACGTCCGCTGGCTTACGAGTAATAGGTTTATCAGGGAATATACGTATCCAAACCTGCCCCTGACGGTTCATATAGCGATTCACTGCCACACGAGCAGCTTCAATTTGCCGACTGTCAATCCACTTGGCCTCAAGGGTCTTGATTCCAAATGAACCAAAAGCCAATTGTGTACCTCTGTGAGCGTTTCCCTTGTTGCCACGCCCATCTTGAGGTCTTCTATATTTTACTCTTTTTGGCTGTAACATGATAGCTTCTACTTTTAACGGTTATTGTTTCTCTTACGATTACCGCGATTAGGACGGCCACCACGGTTGTTACCCTTGTTGTCCTGTGCGAAACTTGGTGTAAGCTCACGCTTTCCATAAACCTCGCCACGGCAAATCCACACCTTGATACCAAGAAGTCCCACCTTGGTGAGAGCTTCTGCCTGGCAGTAATCAATATCTGCACGGAAAGTATGCAAAGGAGTACGTCCCTCCTTGTACATTTCCTTACGTGCCATTTCCGCACCATTCAAACGGCCTGATATCTGAATTTTTATACCTTCAGCACCAGCACGCATAGTATTGGCGATAGCCATCTTTATAGCACGGCGATAAGCGATCAAATGCTCAATCTGGCTAGCAATATTCTTTGCCACAATTGTTGCGTCAAGCTCAGGTTTCTTAACCTCAAAGATATTGATTTGAATATCTTTCTTGTAAAGCCTCTTCAACTCCTCCTTCAGCTTGTCAACATCCTGTCCACCCTTACCAATAACAAGTCCTGGGCGGGCAGTGCAAATAGTAATGGTGACAAGCTTCAAAGTGCGTTCGATAACAATACGAGCTACGCTAGCCTTAGCCAAACGCTCATTGAGATACTTGCGAATCTTCTGATCCTCTACAAGATTATCTCCAAAACTCTTGCCGCCGAACCAATTTGAATCCCAACCACGAATAATACCTAGTCGGTTACTTATTGGATTAACTTTCTGTCCCATTCTATTTACTGTTTAGCGTCGTTATTGATAGAGTCTACAAAAAGAGTGACGTGGTTAGAACGCTTGCGTATCCTGTAGCCACGGCCTTGAGGTGCTGGCCTCATGCGCTTTAAAGTTACGCCTTCGTCAACGAAGACCTTACTTACGTAAAGCTCTCCATCCTCAGCTTTGCGAGAATTCTTCATCTCCCAGTTAGCAATCGCCGAGCGCAACAATTTCTCAACGCTCTGAGCAGCCTGCTTCTTAGAGAACCTCAGGACACCAAGCGCACGATTAACTTCCAATCCACGGATGGTATCTACCACATAACGCATCTTGCGGGGTGAGGAAGGTACGCCATTGAGCTTGGCGAAATACATTTTAGTGCGGGCTTCTTTTCTTTTCTCAGCCGCTATATGTTTTCTTGCTCCCATTTTATTAATTAATCAGTTTGTGTTTACATCTGCTTACTTTCTGTTTCCAGAATGGCCACCGAACCTACGCGTAGGAGCGAACTCCCCGAGTTTATGGCCAACCATGTTTTCCGTAATGTAAACAGGAATGAATTTATTTCCGTTATGAACCGCAACGGTATGTCCCACGAAATCGGGAGATATCATTGAGGCCCTAGCCCATGTCTTAACGACATTTTTCTTGCCACTCTCGTTCATCTCCAGGATTTTCTTCTCCAGAGAGACGTTAATATATGGACCTTTTTTAAGTGAACGACTCATAATTTACTCTTCGTTATTTCTTGTTAGCTCTCTCGATAATATACTTGTTCGAATGCTTCTTGGGCGAGCGCGTCTTCAAGCCCTTAGCGTAAAGACCCTTACGTGAACGTGGATGACCACCACTCTGACGGCCTTCACCACCACCCATTGGGTGATCTACAGGGTTCATAACAACACCACGGTTGTGAGGACGACGACCCAACCAGCGAGAGCGTCCAGCTTTACCTGACTGCTCCAAAGCATGATCCGAGTTACCGACACTACCGACCGTAGCCTTACAAGCACTCAAAATCTGACGAGTCTCGCCAGAAGGGAGCTTAATTACACAATACTTACCCTCACGGGAAGTCAACTGAGCAAAATTACCAGCCGAACGAACGAACTTAGCACCCTGACCAGGACGCAACTCAATATTATGAATTACCGTACCTACAGGAATGTTTGCCAAAGGAAGAGCATTACCAATCTCTGGTGCTGCCTCAGCGCCAGATAGTAATTTGTCACCCACTTTCAGTCCGTTGGGAGCAACTATGTAACGTTTTTCACCATCTGCGTAGAAAAGCAAAGCGATACGAGCCGAACGATTAGGATCGTATTCAATTGTCTTCACCACAGCGGGTACACCATCTTTCTCTCGCTTGAAGTCGATTAGACGATACTTCCTCTTATGACCACCACCGCGATAGCGAACGGTCATTTTTCCGGTGTTGTTTCGACCACCGGTAGAACGCTTACCGTAAACGAGAGACTTCTCTGGCACGGATGCAGTAATCTCCTCGAACGTGCCAATAATCTTGTGTCTTTGTCCCGGAGTAACCGGTTTGAACTTACGTACTGCCATTTCTTATTTAAATATTGCTATAAAAATCAATTGTATCGCCTTCTTTAAGAGTTACGATCGCTTTCTTGAATGCGTTTTTACGACCTCTCACAAGCCCAGTCCTGGTATAGCGTACAACGCTCTTACCTGCATAACGCATTGTGTTGACATCAACAACTTTCACGTTGTACAGACGTTCCACCTCAGCCTTAATCTGCATCTTGTCAGCCTCAGGCTTCACGATGAAACCATACTTGGGCGCAGCTTTTTTCGTTACCTGCTGCCCCTTGTTCTTACCTGCTTTAGGAGTGTATGTTCTATCGACAGATGTCTTGTCGGTAATCTTGGTCATCTTCTCAGTGATCAAGGGTTTGATAATGAAGTTCATATCCAATATTCTCCTTTTTACTTGTTTAAGGTTTCATCAATTGCCTTTAACGAATTTTCAGTGACAACCAACACATCTGCATTCAACACGCGATACGCATTGAGCGAAGCGGCTATCATCACATCGGCCTTCTGCAAATTTCGAGCTGACAAATATACGTTTTTATTTGCAGATGGCAAAAGAAGAAGGAACTTCTTGCCATCAACTTGCAGATTTTTAGCGATATTTATGAATTCTTTAGTCTTTGGAGCCTCAAAATCGAAGTCTTCAACCACAATAATTGCATTTTCCTTTGCCTTATAAGACAAAGCAGACTTACGGGCAAGAAGCTTAACCTTCTTGTTCAACTTAAAGCTGTAATCACGGGGCTTGGGGCCAAAGGCACGTCCACCACCTACAAGCACAGGTGAATTGATGTCACCACGACGAGCACCACCGCCACCTTTCTGACGACCCAGCTTACGGGTAGAACCAGATACCTCACTTCTCTCCTTAGCCTTGGCAGTACCCTGACGCTGGTTAGCGAGATACTGCTTTACGTCAAGATAGAGTACGTGATCATTAGGTTCGATTCCGAAGATAGACTCATTAAGAGTTACCTTGCGACCGGTCGCTTGACCTTTTATATCTAAAACGCTAACTTCCATTACTTATTGATTAAAACGATTGAACCTTTGCACCCAGCGAAAGAGCCCTTGACAACCAAGAGATTCTGCTCAGGTATTACTTTCAACACTTGAAGGTTCTGAGTGGTCACCCTGTCACCTCCCATTTGTCCAGCCATACGCATACCCTTGAACACTTTTGCGGGGTAAGAACAAGCACCGATAGAACCCGGTTTGCGGGCACGATCATCTTGGCCGTGGGTAGACTGACCAACACCACCGAAACCATGACGCTTCATAACGCCCTGGAATCCTTTACCCTTAGAGGTACCTATGACATCCACGAACTTAGCGTCATTGAAGATGTCAACCGTAATGGTGTCACCGAGGTTATATTCCTCGTCAAACTTGAACTCGGCCAAGTGTTTCTTGGGCGTTGTGCCGGCTTTCTTGAAGATTCCCATCATAGGCTTGGTAGTCCTATTTTCCTTAGCCTCTTCGAAACCTAACTGAACAGCCTTGTAACCATCTTTCTCTAGGGTTTTCACCTGGGTTACAACACAAGGACCTACTTCGATAACAGTGCACGGCACATTCTTGCCGTCGGCACTGAAAACGGATGTCATTCCGATTTTCTTTCCAATTAATCCTGGCATTTCAATTACGATTAAAACAATTAAACTTTAATTTCCACTTCTACACCGCTGGGCAATTCCAATTTCATCAGCGCATCAACGGTCTTAGCCGTAGAGCTGTAGATGTCAATCAGTCTCTTGTAACTAGAGAGCTGAAACTGCTCACGTGACTTCTTGTTTACGAACGTACTGCGGTTCACGGTGTAAATACGCTTGTGCGTTGGCAAAGGAATCGGACCGCTCACAATAGCACCCGTTGCCTTAACTGCCTTCACGATTTTCTCGGCTGACTTGTCCACCAACTGATGGTCATAAGACTTCAGCTTGATTCTAATCTTTTGACTCATTCTTTTTGAATTGTAATTATATTATTATATGTATATATATGCGGGGAGGACACTTAAGAGTCATTCACTAAATGCCCTCCCTAAATTTTACAGCAAATCTGCACGACCCTTGACTTCCTCGAGAACCGTCTTTGCTATAGAGCTTGACAAAGGAGCGTGATGATCATACTCCATGGAAGAAGTGGCACGGCCTGACGTAATCGTACGCAAAGCGGTAACATAGCCGAACATCTCTGCCAAAGGTACCATCGCTTTCACGATACGTGCGCCACTACGAGCCTCATCCATACCTTGAACCATACCACGACGCTTGTTCAAGTCGCCAATCACGTCACCCATATTCTCCTCAGGTGTAACAACCTCGACCTTCATGATAGGCTCCATCAAAACAGGACCTGCTTTGGGGCAAGCATTCTTGAAAGCGTTGTGAGCAGCGAGCTCAAAGGACAACTGGTCAGAGTCTACAGGGTGGAAACTACCATCAGTAAGGGTAACCTTCATTCCCGTCATGGGGAAACCACCAAGCACACCACTCTTCAAGCAATCCTCAAAACCTTTCTGTACAGAAGGAATAAACTCCTTGGGAATGTTACCGCCCTTCACCTCATTGATGAACTGCAAATCGCCCTCCTTATAATCCTCGTCTTTAGGACCAACTGTAACGATAATATCAGCGAACTTACCACGGCCACCACTCTGCTTCTTGTAAACCTCACGCAGGGTGACAGACTTCGTGATAGCCTCCTTATAGTTCACCTGGGGCTTTCCTTGATTACATTCCACCTTAAACTCACGCTTCAATCGGTCGATAATGATATCCAAGTGCAACTCGCCCATACCTGAGATAATGGTCTGACCACTCTGCTCATCTGTACGAACGGTAAACGTGGGATCCTCCTCAGCCAGCTTAGCCAAACCATTGTCCATTTTGGCAACATCCGCCTGGCTCTTGGGCTCTACCGCAATGGAAATAACCGTATCGGGGAAAGTCATAGACTCCAACACGATAGGCGCATTCTCATCACAGAGAGTGTCACCCGTACGAATATCCTTGAAACCCACACCTGCGCCAATATCACCCGCATCGATACTCTCCATAGGAATCTCCTGTTTAGAGTTCATTTGGAACAAGCGGCTGATACGCTCGCGCTTGCCAGAACGAGGATTATAAACATAAGAGCCTGCGGTAATTTTACCAGAATAAACACGGAAGAAGACCAAACGACCCATGAATGGATCTGTGGCAATCTTGAACGCCAACGCAGAAGTGGGAGCATCCTCAGAAGGCTTGCGGCTTTCCTCCGCGTCAGTATCGGGATTGGTACCTATCACGGCCTCAGTGTCCAGGGGCGAAGGCAGGAAAGCACAAGTATAATCAAGCAATGGCTGCACACCTTTATTCTTGTAAGAAGAACCAAGCAACATAGGGGTCAACTCCATGCTCAAGGTTCCTTTACGGATAGCTGCGATTAACATGTCCTCAGGGATATCTTTACCGTCGAGATAAAGCTCCATCAACTGGTCATCGTAGTTGGCCGCGCTCTCTATCATCTTCTCGCGCCACTCCTCTGCCTCGGCTTGCAGGTCGGCGGGTATTTCCTCGACATCGTACTCAGCCCCCATGGTCTCATCGTGCCACAAGATAGCCTTCATCTTGATAAGGTCTACCAAACCCTTGAAGTTTTCCTCTGCACCGATAGGAATCTGCACAGGGCAAGGATTAGCACCCAAGATATCTTTCATTTGCTGCACAGTCTCAAAAAAGTCTGCGCCAGAGCGGTCCATCTTGTTTACGTATCCGATACGGGGGACATTATACTTGTCTGCCTGACGCCATACAGTCTCGGACTGAGGCTGTACACCATCGGCAGCGGAATAAGTAGCGATAGCTCCATCAAGCACACGCAAGGAGCGCTCCACTTCAGCGGTGAAATCCACGTGTCCCGGAGTGTCTATCAAGTTTATCTTGTAAGTCTTTCCTGCATAGTTCCAATTGCAAGTTGTAGCGGCAGAGGTAATAGTGATACCACGTTCTTGCTCCTGAGCCATCCAGTCCATGGTAGCGGTACCATCATGCACCTCGCCGATTTTGTGCGTCTTTCCCGTATAGAAAAGGATACGCTCAGAGGTGGTTGTCTTACCGGCATCGATGTGAGCCATGATACCGATGTTACGAGTTAAATGTAAATCGCGACTTGCCATATTACTTTTTACCTAATTATATGAAGTTAGAACCTGAAATGAGCGAACGCACGGTTTGCCTCAGCCATACGGTGCATGTCTTCCTTACGTTTGAAAGCACCTCCTTGGTTGTTGTAGGCATCCATAATCTCAGCCGCAAGTTTCTCAGCCATAGACTTACCGCCGCGTTTGCGGGCGAAGTTTATCATGTTCTTCATGGAAACACTCTCCTTGCGCTCTGGACGGATTTCCGTGGGCACCTGGAAAGTGGCACCACCTATACGACGGCTTTTCACCTCCACCTGGGGAGTGATATTGTCGAGGGCGGTCTTCCATATTTCGAGGGCAGACTTCTCCTCATTGGCCATCTTGGCCTTAACAATCTCGAGGGCTGCGTAGAAAATCTCATAAGAGATGTTCTTCTTGCCATCATACATCAAGTGATTCACGAATTTTGAGACCTTTTGGTCATTGAAAACGGGATCGGGAAGGATCACTCGCTTCTTTGGTTTTGCTTTTCTCATTATTGTCTGTTAAAATTTGATTCTGCATGGGGTTGTCCATCGTTCTTCAACACTCTCACTCGAGCATTTACTCAACCTGTTACAATTCTCCAGCAAAACTTGTTTAATTATTTCCGTTGCAAGCCTTGGCTCTCGGCCTTCTCCGACCGTGAGCTTCAGGCTGGTTGGCATCGATTACTTCTTTGCCTTGGGTTTCTTGGCGCCATACTTGGAACGACGCTGCGTGCGGCTAGCCACGCCTGCGGTATCCAAAGTACCACGGACAATGTGATAACGTACACCAGGGAGATCCTTCACACGACCACCGCGCACCAGTACGATGGAGTGCTCCTGCAAGTTGTGACCCTCGCCAGGAATGTAGGAGTTCACCTCCTTTTGGTTTGTCAGACGAACACGGGCAACCTTACGCATTGCCGAATTAGGCTTCTTAGGTGTCGTGGTATACACACGAACACAAACGCCACGACGCTGGGGACAGCTGTCCAAAGCGGGGCTCTTGCTCTTGTCCACAAGCACCTTTCTGCCCTTTCTTACCAATTGTGAAATAGTAGGCATAGTTTTACTTTTTTAATTTTTATATTGTTGTTTTATTATAATCGAAACCCTTTGGCACGGCCACAATAAGCCATTCGGGCTGCAAAGGTACGAATATTTCCCGAATACACCTAATTATATAAAAGAAAAGGGATAAGAAGGATTATTAATTTAACAAAATATAACTATTTGAAGACATAAATAACTATAGCGGCAGGCTGGTAACATGTTATTTATGCTATAATTCCATGTTTTCTTCCACCCGAAACACATCAAGCGTGTTAGGCCGCCCGTCAGTATAGGGCGGCCGTTTTCTGTCAAGCCTTGCCCATCCCCGAGGAGAACGGGGCGATGGTACGGGGCGGCTGGTCCGTGATTTCTATCTTCCCAAATTGCTGCTCATACTTGTAAATGTTCTCTTGCAAAGCAGCCAAAAGACGCTTGGCATGCTCAGGAGCCTGGATGATACGACTGCACACCTGACCGCCAGGCATACCAGGCAACAATTGCGCGAAATCAATCACGAACTCGGTCTTGCTATGGGTTATCAACGCAAAATTCGCATATTGCCCGCCTGCCACTTCGGGCTTGAGCTGTATCTGGAACTGTGGCTGGTTTTTCTTGTTCTCTTCCATTTTTCTATATATTATATAAGGTATAACTATAAGCGCCCTGTCCTCGACACACCGGCACGAAGTCCGAGCACATTGCAAAGATAGGGAAACTTTTCGTCTCCCACAAACTTCTTGGCAAAAATCTTCCACTCTCCTCTCTCGCCCTGGGTACTCCCTCCCATGCCACCCGTGGGAATTAGCGTAAGCGAGAATCATCTGGGAAAGATCCCGCAAGCTGGCGGAGGCAGAGGGAAAAGGACTAAGCATGGGGCTTTTTCACTCGCGCAGCAGCGCATGTAGACACATAACGCACTGAAAATCGGGTATGATGAGAAAAAAATCGTATCTTCGCGACGAGAAGGAACTCTTACCATAAAGACATTGCCCATGAAGACAGATTACCACCATCGCGTCACGCCGGAGAGAATCACCGCCTTGAAGGACGGTGAGGTGTTCGTGTTTGGCAGCAACCTGAATGGCTGGCACGGGGGAGGAGCTGCCCGCGCCGCCCGGCTCCACTTCGGCGCGGAATGGGGAAAGGGGGAAGGCCCGCAAGGACGGAGCTATGCCATCCCCACCATGCAAGGCGGCGTGGAGACCATAGCCCCCTACGTGGAGAGATTCATACGCTACGCCCGGCGACATCCCGAGCAGACCTTCCTGGTCACCCCGATAGGCTGCGGCATCGCGGGCTTCTCGCCCAGGGAGATAGCCCCCTTGTTCCGTGAGGCGGTGGACGTGGAGAACATCCACCTGCCCAATGATTTTTGGGAACAACTAGTCTAACCAAAAACAGAAACAACAAGACCTCAACAGCATAATAAACACATGAAATCCGAATTACACTACTTCTCGCCTACTAAAGGTGGAGAGAAAATAGCCAAGGCCATTGCCCGTGGCCTGGAAGGCGATGACAAGAGCGACATTACGCCTGCCGTATTTGTCACGCCAGTTTACAGCGGACACATGCCGGGAGCCGCCAAGGAGCGGTTCAAAAACATAAAGGCAAAGGGCAACCAACCCGCCATACTCGTGGCCGTATATGGGAACCGAGCCTTTGAGCAGGCCTTAACAGACCTGGAAACTTTTATCAAAGAGCGGGGATATACACCCGTGGCAGCTGCCGCCTTCGTATGCGAACACTCTTACAGCACGCCTGAGACCCCCATAGCCGCCGGCAGACCCGACATATCGGACTTGCAGGAAGCGGAGCAATTAGGCTATGCCGTAAAAACAAAACTACTGATGGGAGACCTATCCCCCATCAACGCGACACAACTAAAAGACGATCCCATTCCCGAAGAACAGGCAAAGAGCTTTATGGCAGCAGTGGCTGCCGCAAGAACGGAAGCCGCGAACCTAGGTAAGAAACCCGTACCACAATACCATGGAAGAAAGTGCACGAGGTGTGAAGCCTGCGTGGCGGCCTGCCCAATGGGGGCTATTGGCGAAGACCTCTCCCTAGACAGCTCACGCTGTATCGTGTGTTGCGCCTGCGTAAAAGTTTGCCCCACGGGAGCCAGAACGTTCCGTTCACCGCTGGCAAAAGCCCTGGCAGAGAACTTCCCGCAAAGGAAAGCTAACCGCTGCATATTTTAACAACCCAGAGGTGGCATGGGCCGACGATCCTGCCACCTCAAGTTTGCCTGTCCACACCCTCACTTTCTAGTCACATAACCTTTCGCTGACCAACTGTATATAAAGGAAGGAAAAACACAAAGGACTGGGCGTTACGACAACATATTCCAAGGCCATCTGAAAACAACTTATTTTGCGTCGGGAAATAAGTTATTTTACTTGGGAAAATAACTTGTTTTGCGTGGGAAAACAACTTATTTTGTTTAACAAAACAAGTTAAATTGAAAACGAAGGCAAGTTGTATTTGGAAACGGAGTCTCACCATAGGAGAGTCCCGACGCCAAGACTTCATATCAAAGAAATGGCCATGGTGTGATGTGTTTGCTTCACGAAGTACAGAAAACGAGAAGAGCCGAAGACCTAGACAGGTCTTCGGCTCTTCTCGTTAAATATCTTGAGGTGAATTATTCTCCCTCTTGTGAATAGTCAAGCACGTTCTTGCGGTTGGCCTCCATGCGGTCGTAGTCCTCGCGGGAACCCACGATGAGCTTCTCCCACCTGCGCAGACCGGTGCCCGCGGGTATCAGGTGACCGCATATCACGTTCTCCTTCATGCCCTCCAGGTAGTCGCTCTTGCCGCGGATGGCAGCCTCGTTGAGCACTTTGGTGGTCTCCTGGAAAGAGGCCGCGCTCATGAAGCTCTTCGTGCCCAAGGCGGCACGGGTGATGCCCTGCAATATCTGGGTGGAAGTGGCGGGCACGGCGTCACGCACCTGTACCAACTTCATGTCCCTGCGCTTCAGCATGGAGTTCTCGTCGCGCAAGCGGCGCACGGTGACTATCTGCCCGGCCTTCAACTTGTCGCTGTCGCCTGGGTTGGTCACCACTTTCTTGCCCCAAATGCGGTCGTTCTCGGCGGCGAAGTCGAGCTTGTCCACCAACTCCTGCTCCAGGAACGTGGTGTCGCCCGGGTCATCGATGCGCACCTTGCGCATCATCTGGCGCACGATAATCTCGAAATGCTTGTCGTTGATTTTCACACCCTGCAGGCGGTAAACGTCTTGCACCTCGTTGACGATGTACTCCTGCACGGCCGTGGGACCCTTGATGGCCAAGATGTCACTGGGCGTGACTACACCATCGGAGAGGGGCGTACCCGCGCGGACAGCGTCGTGTTCCTGCACCAGGATCTGCTTGGAGAGCGATACCAGGTACTTCTTCTGGTCACCGGTCTTGGAGGTGATGATAATCTCTCGGTTACCTCTCTTCACCTTGCCCATGGTGACCTCGCCATCGATTTCAGAGACGACAGCGGGGTTGGACGGATTGCGCGCCTCAAACAACTCGGTCACACGGGGCAGACCACCCGTGATATCGCCCGCGCCACCTACGGCTCTCGGTATCTTGACCAGGGTGGCGCCTGTCTTGATGACTTGTCCATCCTCTACCACCACGTGGCCACCCACGGGGAAGTTATATGTGCCTACCACTTCGCCATTGGCATCCAAGATGTCGCAAGTAGGCACCATGGAGCGGTTCTTGGAGTCGGTGATGATCTTCTCGGTAAGACCCGTGGTCTCATCGGTCTCCGCACGGTATGTAGAGCCTTCCACTACGTCCTTGAAGCGAAGCGTACCCGCGTACTCGCTGACGATAACGGCATTGAAAGGATCCCAACGGGCTATCAAGTCACCCTTCTTCACCGTATCGTTATGCTTAAAGTAAAGAGATGAGCCATAAGGCACGTTGAGCGTGGAGAGCACGATATTGGTGTTGGGATCCACAAAGCGGATTTCGGCCAAGCGGCTCACTACCATCTCGCATTGTACGTCGTTGCCATCGTCTCCCTCCTCCTCGAAAGGCACGGTACGCAACTCGTCAAACTCAACACGGGCATCATTCTTGGCCACGATGCTGGCATTGGCGGCGGCGTTACCTGCCACACCACCGGCGTGGAAAGTACGAAGCGTCAACTGGGTACCAGGCTCACCGATAGCTTGTGCGGCAATGACACCAACAGCTTCGCCCAGCTGCACCATGCGGGCAGTAGCCAAGTTGCGGCCATAGCACTTCATGCAGACTCCATGCTTACTCTCGCAAGTGAGCACCGAGCGTATCTCCACGCTCTCTATGGGTGATTCCTCTATCATGCGAGCTTTCTCCTCAGTAATCTCCTCACCAGAGGCTACTATCAATTCTCCCGTAGTGGGATGCACCACGTCATGCACGGAAACACGACCCAAAATGCGCTCATAGAGAGTGGAGATAACCTCATCGCCATTCTTGAGGGCAGTGCAAACCAATCCGCGCAAAGTGCCGCAGTCTTCCTCAGTGATAATCACGTCATGGGAAACGTCCACCAATCGACGGGTCAGGTAACCTGCGTCAGCCGTCTTCATGGCCGTATCGGCAAGACCCTTACGGGCACCATGTGAAGAAATGAAATACTCCAGCACGGACATGCCCTCCTTGAAGTTGGAGAGAATAGGGTTCTCGATAATCTGCGCACCCTCGGCACCAGCCTTCTGGGGCTTGGCCATCAAGCCACGCATACCTGAAAGCTGCTTAATCTGGTCTTTAGAACCACGGGCACCAGAGTCGAGCATCATGAAGACGGCGTTGAAGCCTTGGTCGGCCTCGGTCATCTCCTTCATCAGCACGTTACCCAAGTCGTTATTGACATGCGTCCACGTATCGATTACCTGGTTGTAACGCTCGGTGTCAGTGATGAAACCCATGTTATAGTTATTGGTGATTTCCTCGATTTCCTTGTTGCCTCGAGCTACGATGGCCTCCTTCTCTGGCGGAATGATGATGTCGTCAAGGTTGAAGGAGAGGCCTGCCACGTAAGACATGTGGTAACCCAGATTCTTGATTCCATCCAGGAACTCACAAGCCCGAGCCATACCCACGGTCTTGATTACGTCAGCGATGATACCACGCAAAGACTTCTTGGAAATGATGTCATTGAAATAGCCCACCTCCTCAGGGATAATCTGGTTGACGATAACACGTCCCACGGTAGTCTCCACCATACGGGGCTGCAACACGCCATCTACCAAATCTTTCACCACCACTTTCACCAAGGCGTGCAGTTCGCACTTACCTTCATTGTGAGCGATAAGAGCCTCCTCTGGTCCATAGAATGTCAAGCCCTCACCCTTCACGCCAGGACGAACCTTAGTAATATAATAGAGTCCGAGCACCATGTCCTGGGACGGAACGGTGATAGGCGCGCCATTGGCGGGATTGAGGATATTGTGGCTTTGGAGCATCAATATCTGCGCCTCAAGGATAGCCTCATTGCTCAAGGGGAGATGGACAGCCATCTGGTCACCATCAAAGTCGGCGTTGAATGCGGTACATGCCAAGGGGTGCAATTGGATGGCTTTTCCCTCAATCAACTTAGGCTGGAAAGCTTGGATACCCAGACGGTGAAGTGTCGGGGCGCGGTTGAGCAATACAGGGTGACCTTTCATCACGTTCTCCAGGATATCCCATATCACAGGCTCGCGTCGGTCAACAATCTTCTTGGCGCTCTTCACCGTCTTCACGATACCACGCTCGATAAGCTTGCGGATGATAAACGGCTTGTAAAGTTCAGCAGCCATCAGCTTGGGCAGACCGCACTCACCCATCTTCAGTTCTGGGCCTACCACGATTACGGAACGAGCGGAATAGTCTACGCGCTTACCCAACAAGTTTTGGCGGAAACGACCTTGTTTTCCTTTCAAGGAGTCTGAAAGCGACTTCAAGGGACGATTGCTCTCGCTCTTCACAGCCGAAGATTTGCGGGAATTATCGAAGAGGCTGTCCACGGCTTCCTGCAACATACGTTTCTCGTTACGGAGTATAACCTCAGGAGCCTTAATCTCCACCAACCTCTTAAGTCGGTTGTTACGTATGATTACCCTGCGATAGAGATCATTCAAGTCAGAAGTGGCAAAACGGCCGCCATCCAACGGAACCAACGGACGCAACTCAGGTGGAATGACTGGAATATTTTTCATCACCATCCACTCTGGCTTGTTGATTTCCTTGCTGGATCGGAATGCCTCTACTACCTGCAACCGCTTCAGTGCCTCTGTCTTGCGCTGCTGGCTGGAGTCATTATTGGCGGTATCACGCAACTCATATGAAAGGGAATCGAGGTCAAGCCCTTGCAGCAAATCGTAGATAGCCTCAGCACCCATCTTGGCCACGAACTTGTTGGGGTCATCATCTGCCAAGCGGTCATTGTTGGGGTCTATCAAGTTATCCACAATATTGGTGTACTCTTCCTCTGTCAAGAGGTCCATTTTGTGGGAACCATTGAGGTCAAGTCCTTCTTGGTCTTTTCTTCCCTCAAGAATACCCGGCTTCACCACAACGTACTTTTCATAGTAGATGATAGCATCCAGTTTCTTAGTGGGCATACCCAAAAGATAACCTATCTTGTTGGGCAAAGAGCGGAAATACCATATATGAGCTACGGGCACCACAAGTTCTATATGTCCAGAGCGCTCACGGCGCACCTTCTTCTCTGTTACCTCTACACCACAACGGTCACAGACAATACCTTTATAACGGATACGCTTATACTTGCCGCAGGCGCACTCGTAGTCCTTGGTAGGACCGAAAATACGCTCGCAGAACAAGCCGTCGCGCTCCGGCTTATATGTACGATAATTGATGGTCTCGGGCTTGGTGACCTCACCGTATGAGTTCTCCAATATTTCCTCGGGAGAGGCGAGACCTATGGTAATCTTCGAGAAATTATTCTTTACCTTTATATCTTTCTTAAAAGCCATGTTGGTATATTATTAGGGGAATTCTCATTAATCTAACTTGACACTCAGTCCGAGACCACGCAACTCATGCAAAAGCACGTTGAGAGACTCTGGTATACCAGGAGTGGGCATAGGATCGCCCTTGACAATGGCCTCATAAGCCTTGCTACGTCCAGTGACATCATCAGACTTGATGGTCAATATCTCTTGGAGCACATGGCTGGCGCCAAAGGCCTCCAGGGCCCAGACCTCCATCTCTCCAAAACGCTGGCCACCAAACTGAGCCTTACCGCCCAAAGGTTGCTGAGTAATGAGAGAGTACGGGCCAATGGAACGGGCATGCATCTTGTCTTCCACCATATGGCCCAACTTCAAGAAGTAAGTGATACCAATAGTTGCGGGCTGATCGAAAGGCTCACCTGTCTCACCGTCATATATATGCGTAGAGCAAAGACGAGGCAGACCTGCCTTGTCTGTCCACTCTGACAAATCATCCAACTTGGCACCATCGAAAATCGGCGTAGCGAACTTCACGCCCAATTTCTTTCCAGCAGCACCTAGAATCGCCTCGAATATCTGTCCCAAGTTCATACGAGAAGGCACACCCATAGGGTTCAACACCAAGTCTACAGGACGGCCGTCCTCCAAGAAAGGCATATCTTCCATGCGCACCACTTTAGAGACAATGCCCTTGTTACCATGGCGACCAGCAAGTTTATCACCCACCTGTATCTTGCGCTTCTTTGCCACATATACCTTAGCCATCTGCAAGACGCCAGAAGGCAGTTCGTCGCCAATAGTGATGGCGAACTTGCGACGCTTCAGTTCTGCGTCAAGCAACTTGTACTTGCGAATATAGTTCATTACCAACTGCTGGATGAGTTTATCTGTATGCTCATCACCTGTCCAGTTGTTAGACTGCACGCTGTCATACTTCAGGTTCTTCAAAGCAGCGGTGGTGAAACGGGCGCCTTTGGAGATAATCTCCACACCAGAATAATCCTTGATACCCTCAGAAGTTTTGCCTTTAGTCAACGTCAACAACTTCTCTACCAAGATATCACGCAAGTCATTGTTCTTGGCTTCATACTCCTCGTCAATCTTCTGCAATACAATCTTATCTTGCCTCTTCGATTCGCGGGTTTTTACCGCACGAGAGAACAGCTTCTTGTCAATAACCACACCGCTCAGCGAGGGATTAGCTTTCAGCGAAGAGTCCTTCACGTCACCTGCCTTGTCTCCGAAAATAGCACGCAACAACTTTTCTTCAGGTGAAGGGTCGCTCTCTCCCTTAGGCGATATCTTGCCTATCAATATGTCACCTGGTTCTACACGAGCGCCAATGCGAATGATTCCATTGTCGTCAAGATCTTTGGTAGCCTCTTCGCTGACATTAGGAATATCGCTAGTGAACTCCTCTACACCTCGTTTAGTCTCACGCACGTCAAGTGAATATTCATCAACATGCACAGAGGTGAGCACGTCATCTCTTACAATGCGTTCAGAGATAACCACGGCATCCTCATAGTTGTAACCTTTCCAGGGAATATAAGCTACCAACAGGTTGCGTCCCAAAGCCAACTCGCCATTCTCTGTAGCGTAACCCTCCGTGAGAATATCTCCCGCCTTCACACGCTGTCCCTTCTCACAAATAGGACGCAAGTCAATGGTCATGTTTTGGTTCGTGCGTCGGAACTTTGGTATGCGATATTCTTTCAAGGCAGGCTCGAAACTTACGAATTCCTCATCCTCGGTGCGGTCATAAAGAATGCGAATAGTCGTAGCGTCAACATACTCTATCACGCCATCTCCTTCGGCAGTAATCATCGTACGGGAGTTTTCGCACACCTGCTTCTCCAAACCTGTCCCCACGATAGGAGCCTCATTGTGTAAAAGAGGAACGGCTTGGCGCATCATGTTACACCCCATCAATGCACGGTGACCATCATCATGCTCCAAGAAAGGAATCAGACCAGCTGACACTGAGGCAATCTGCTGAGGAGACACATCCACGTAATCCACCTCAGTAGGTGGCACTACAGGATAATCAGCGTCTTTACGGCACTTCACGACCTTGCGGATAAAACTTCCTTCCTCTGTCAAGGGAGCGTTACCCTGGCCTATGATCTTGCCTTCCTCATCTTCGGCGGTCAAGAAAACGACATCATTATTGTCCATATCCACTTTATTGTCATTCACCTTACGATAGGGAGTGACAATAAATCCCAAGTCATTAATCTTGGCATACATGGAGAGCGAGGATATCAGACCAATGTTTGGTCCTTCAGGACTTTCGATAGGGCAAAGGCGGCCATAATGGGTATAGTGCACGTCACGCACCTCAAAACCAGCACGCTCACGAGATAGACCTCCAGGACCTAAGGCGGAAAGACGGCGCTTATGGGTCACCTCTGCCAAAGGATTGGTTTGGTCCATAAACTGTGATAACGGGTTAGTACCGAAGAAAGAGTTAATCACGCTGGAAATAGTTTTCGCATTAATCAAGTCCGTCGGGGTAAACTCCTCGTTGTCACGTACGTTCATACGCTCCCGAATGGTTCGGCTCATACGAGCTAAACCTATAGAGAACTGATTAGCCAACTGCTCACCCACAGTACGCACACGACGATTGGAAAGATGGTCGATATCGTCCACCGTGGCGTTGGAGTTAATTAGCTGGATCAGGTATTTTATGATTTCAATAATATCGTCTTTGGTCAAGACTCTGACATTCATATCGGTGTCAAGTCCCAACTTTTTGTTAATGCGATAGCGACCCACTTCGCCTAGGTCGTAACGCTTGTCTGAGAAGAACAGGTTCTGGAACACCTCTCGCGCACTGGCATCATCAGCAGGGTCAGCATTACGCAACTGACGATAAATGTAATTCACGGCCTCTTTTTCAGAGTTGCTGGGGTCTTTCGCCAACGTATTAAAGATAATAGCGTACTTATTGGCGGCTTCCTCATCCTTATGAAGCAAGACCGAAGATGCCCCGCTGTCAAGTATCTCCTCAATATTTTCTTCTGTCAATTCGGTCTCGCGCTCAATGATCACCTCATTGCGTTCAATGGAAACCACTTCACCCGTATCTTCATCTACGAAGTCCTCGTTCCAACTTTTCAGTACACGTGCGGCCAACTTCCTGCCAATAGCGGCTTTCATATTCTTCTTGTTGACCTTCACTTCCTCAGCCAAATCGAATATCTGCAAGATATCCTTGTCTTGCTCGTAGCCGATGGCACGCAACAAAGTGGTAACGGGCAATTTCTTCTTCCGGTCAATATAGGCGTACATCACATTATTGATGTCTGTGGCGAACTCTATCCAACTTCCCTTGAAAGGAATGATTCGTGCGGAATAGAGCACAGTACCATTGGCATGCACACCCTGGCCAAAGAACACACCAGGAGAGCGATGCAACTGCGATACGACAACACGCTCTGCTCCATTGATAACAAACGTGCCGTTTTGGGTCATATATGGAATAGTGCCCAAAAATACATCCTGCGTGATTGTCTTGAAGTCCTCAAATCCAGGATCTGTGCAATACAGCTTCATCTTAGCTTTCAAGGGCACACTATAGGTAAGCCCTCGCTCAAGACACTCCTCTATAGTATAACGAGGGGGATCAATGAAATAATCCAAAAACTCAAGCACGAAGTTGTTGCGGGTATCCGTTATGGGAAAGTTCTCGGCGAACACCTTGTACAGACCATCATTCTTGCGCTCCTCGGGTGGAGTATCCAATTGCAAGAAGTCTTTGAAGGACTTCAACTGCACGTCGAGAAAATCCGGATAGGGATACGGATTATGCACGCTGGCGAAATTAATTCTGTTATCAACGCTCTTTGTAGCCATTTAGAAGAAATAAACGGGTTATTAATTCATTCGATATAAAAGACACAAAAAGGTTAGGATTCGCCTACTGGGAGAATCCTAACCATATTTAGATTGAAAAGTTCAGCTTACTTCAGCTCTACCTTGGCACCAGCCTCCTCGATAACCTTCTTCAGGTTCTCGGCCTCGTCCTTGGCAACGCCTTCCTTCAAGGTAGAAGGAGCACCGTCAACCAACTCCTTAGCTTCCTTCAAGCCAAGACCGCAAGCTTCCTTCACGGCCTTAACAACCTGAAGTTTTGTAGCGCCTACCTCTGCCAATACAACATCGAAAGATGTCTTCTCCTCTGCGGCGGCCTCACCACCTGCAACAGGACCAGCGGCTACAGCGACAGCTGCTGCGGCAGGCTCGATACCATACTCTTCCTTCAGGACCTTTGCCAACTCATTTACTTCTTTTACAGTAAGGTTTACCAACTCTTCTGCGATAGATTTTACGTCTGCCATTTTATTCTAAAAATTTAATTTGTTTATACTTTAATTATTTGCGACATTGATGAGATGTTATTCAGCGCGCTTGCCCAATGTCTCAAGCACACCGTGGATAGTATTGCCTCCAGACTGCAGAGCGGAAAGTACGTTCTTTGCGGGAGACTGCAGCAAAGCGACAATCTCGGCGATAACCTCGTTCTTGCTCTTGATTGCAACCAGCTCGTCAAGCTTGTCAGCACCTACATATAAGCCTTCCTCGGCATATGCGCCTTTCAATGCGGGAATACCTTCTTTCTTATATTCCTTCAACAATTTGGCGGGGCTGTTTGCCACTTGCGTGAACATAACGGCCGTAGTGCCCTTCAAGCAACCATACAAAGGCTCGAAATCAATATCAGAAGCCTCGAAAGCCTTGTGCAGCAGGGTATTCTTGACAACGACCATCTTGATCTCCTGCTTGAAACAGTTCTCGCGGAGAGCATGGGTCTTTTCAGCATTAAGCCCTGTCACGTCTACCAAATAGAAGTGGGGGTACTCCTGCAGTTTCTTTCCAAGCTCTACAATGATAGTATCTTTTACTTCTTTCTTCATTTTACAAAACTTTTAGAGTTATTCAACTGATTTAGGATCAATCTTGATACCCTTACTCATCGTGCTAGAAATAAAGATACTCTTCAGATATGTACCCTTTGCGGCGGCAGGCTTCAACTTCACCACGGTGGAGATAAACTCCTTGGCATTGCCAAAAATCTGCTCGGGAGACATGCTCACCTTACCGATAGAGGTATGGATGATACCAGTCTTGTCCACTTTGAAGTCAATTTTACCTTGCTTCACTTCCTTGACAGCCTTGGCTACGTCCATTGTCACCGTGCCGCTTTTGGGGTTAGGCATCAAGCCACGCGGACCAAGAACGCGGCCCAAGGGACCGACTTTACCCATACATGAAGGCATGGTAATAATCACGTCAACGTCAGTCCATCCACCCTTTATCTTCTCGATATACTCATCAAGACCTACGTAGTCAGCGCCTGCTTCTTTAGCGGCGGCTTCTTGATCAGGGGTACAAAGAGCGAGAACGCGGGTAACCTTGCCAGTACCATGGGGCAATGAAACGACACCACGTACCATCTGATTAGCCTTACGAGGATCTACGCCCAAACGTACGTCCACATCCACAGAAGCATCGAATTTAGTGGTGGTAATTTCCTTCACCAACTCACATGCCTCTTTCAGCGTGTAGACCTTCCCTGCTTCAATCTTGTCAGCTACCGATTTTTGGTTTTTTGTCAGCTTACTCATTTTTTAAATTGAAGTTTAAATTATTCACCAGGGAAGTCCCCTTTTACAGTTATACCCATACTTCTTGCCGTTCCGGCAATCAGTTTCATGGCAGACTCCACCGTAAAACAGTTCAAGTCCTTCATCTTGTCCTCGGCGATAGCCCTCACCTGATCCCAGGTTACGCTAGCCACCTTCTGGCGGTTAGGCTGGGAAGAACCAGACTTCACCTTGGCAGCCTCCTTGAGCTGTACTGCTGCGGGAGGGGTCTTGATGACGAAGTCAAATGACTTGTCAGCGTAATAAGTAATTACGACTGGCAAGATCTTGCCGGCCTTATCTTGCGTACGGGCATTGAACTCTTTGCAGAATCCCATGATGTTAATACCCTTAGAACCCAAAGCAGGGCCTACGGGAGGCGAGGGATTCGCTGCGCCACCTTTAATCTGTAATTTGATTAATCCAGCAACTTCTTTTGCCATTTCTGTGTTAATATTTAATAGTTGAAATCTATGAAAAGGCCAATGTCCGTAACAACATTACTCCTTTTCAACTTGCATAAAACCCAATTCTAATGGAGTCTTCCTCCCGAAAATCTTGACCATAACCTTCAGTTTGCGCTTATCGGAGTTCACCTCTTCTATAACGCCACTGAAACCGCTGAATGGGCCATCTGTTACCTTTACGGTCTCGTCGATTACGAAAGGTATGTCCATGCCTGCGGCAAGTTCAGTCTCCTCTGCCTTGCCCAACATTCTGTTGATGTCATTTTGGGATACAGGGGAAGGATTATCCAGTCCTCCAAGAAAACCAAGCACATTAGGACAGAATCGTAAAGTATGTGCGACATCTCCCACCAAGTTTGCCTCAACGAACACATAGCCAGGAAGACTTACTTTCTCCTTGACAACGCGTTTCCCTTGACGCACGCTAGCGTGCTTCTCCATGGGTATCAACACCTGGGAGACATGAGACGCCAAAAAGTCGTTATGCTTCAATTCCGCCTCAATGTATTCCTTCACTTTGGCTTCCTTTCCGCTAACGGCCTTCAGAACATACCATTTCTTTCCAATCTCTGCCATTTCCTTTTCAGATTAACCCGGATAAACCACTTTCATTAGATTCTCGAAGACGAAGTCCATCGCAAACACAATCAAAGCGATGACAAGGGAAGCAGATAAAACAACCATCGCGCTGTGTGTGAGCTGGGCCATCGTCGGCCATGTAGTCTTATGCGCAAGTTCTTCATAACAAGTCTTGCAGTAATCTACGAATCTCTTAAGCATATCACTTTTATTTTTGCACGGGTTGGAAGGCTCGAACTCCCGACCCTTGGTTTTGGAGACCAATGCTCTACCAACTGAGCTAAACCCGTAAGAAAGTTCCCGCAACAAAAGGGAGTCACGGGAACTCTTGTATATCAATTAAGATATTGTCAGACTTAATTAGTCCAAGATAGCGGTAATCTGACCAGAACCTACCGTACGGCCACCCTCACGGATAGCGAAGCGGAGACCCTCATTCAGGGCTACAGGATAAATCAGCTTAACCTCAATCTCTACGTTGTCACCAGGCATTACCATCTCAACACCTGCGGGGAGAGTAATCTCACCAGTGCAGTCCATTGTGCGGAGATAGAACTGAGGACGATACTTGTTGCCGAATGGAGTGTGACGGCCACCCTCTTCCTTCTTCAACACGTAGATAGAAGCCTTGAAGTGATCGTGAGGAGTGATAGCGCCAGGATGCACTACTACCATACCACGCTTAATCTCGTTCTTGTCGATACCACGGAGCAACAGACCTACGTTGTCACCAGCCTCGCCTTCAGGAAGGGTCTTGCGGAACATTTCCACACCAGTGATAACAGACTTCTTGTCCTCACCGAGACCGAGCAACTGCACTTCGTCACCTACCTTGCAACGACCAGTCTCGATACGACCAGTAGCGACAGTACCACGACCAGTGATGGAGAACACGTCCTCAACAGGCATCAAGAAAGGCTTGTCGACCTCACGAGTAGGCTCTTGGATCCATTCGTCAACGGTGTCCATCAACTTCACGACAGAGTCAACCCACTTGTCAACGCCGTTCAAAGCACCAAGTGCGGAACCGCGGATGATAGGAGTATCCTCCTCATATTCATATTGCTCAAGGATCTCACGAACTTCCATTTCAACGAGTTCGAGCATCTCCTCATCGTCAACCATATCACACTTGTTCAAGAAAACGACCAAACGAGGAACGTTTACCTGACGAGCGAGAAGCACGTGCTCACGAGTCTGGGGCATAGGACCATCGGTAGCGGCTACTACGAGGATAGCACCATCCATCTGGGCAGCACCAGTTACCATGTTCTTCACATAGTCAGCGTGACCCGGGCAGTCCACGTGAGCGTAGTGACGCTTTTCGGTCTCATACTCAATGTGAGCGGTGTTGATGGTGATACCACGCTCCTTCTCCTCGGGGGCGTTGTCAATCTGGTCGAAAGACTTCACCTCTTGGGAAGTGCCGAGCTTCTCGTGCAAAACCTTAGAGATAGCGGCGGTCAAGGTGGTCTTACCGTGGTCTACGTGACCAATTGTACCAATGTTAACATGCGGTTTGGTACGCACGAATTCTTCTTTAGCCATAGCTTTTCTTATTATTTATTTGATGAATAATCAGTAACTCAATTCTCCTTCCGATTCAACCGAATCACCTTTGAGCTGTAACTGAGAGTTGAACTCAGGACCTCTTCCTTACCAAGGAAGTGCTCTACCACTGAGCTATTACAGCAATTAAAGAGAGCGGAAAACGGGGCTCAAACCCGCGACCCCCAGCTTGGAAGGCTAGTGCTCTATCAACTGAGCTATTTCCGCAAGTCCTACTTTTCATAGGTTAAAAGTGGGTGGTGATGGATTCGAACCACCGAAGGCATCGCCAGCAGATTTACAGTCTGCCCCATTTGGCCACTCTGGTAACCACCCGTATCACTTTGTCCGTCCAGCCTCGCTTGGCTATCGTCTCGTTTGAGCCTCTTGTCGGATTCGAACCAACGACCCCGAGATTACAAATCACGTGCTCTGGCCAACTGAGCTAAAGAGGCAAATCCTTGCAGCCGCTTAGCGACCTGAAGTAGGACGTGATGTAAAACGGCTGCAAAGATACGACTAATTTTTTATTCTCCAAAATTTTTCGGAGTTTTTTTTATCTCTCACGCAATTTTTCCTTGTATTTTGTGAGCTGCACCTTCATGGAGTCTACGGCAAGATCCACGCTTTCCTCAAAGGTGTCACACGTCTTCTCCACGAAGAGCGTAGTACCTGGAACGGCCACCGACAGGCTTACTTCCTTGTTCAGTGCGGTGGCAGGCTTGGTCACTTTCAGCTGCACCTCCACGTTTTGGATATCTTCAAATGTCTTTTTCAGTTTAGAGACTTTCTTCTCGATAAAGGCCTCCAACTTCTCGGTAGCGTCGAAATGGATCGACTGAATCTTGATTTCCATAGTTACCTCCATTTTTAAGGGTTAAGCCCTAGGATGGGCATTCTCATATACTTTTTTCAGCTGCTCAAAAGTGGTATGCGTATAGATCTCCGTGGTGGAGAGTCTCGCGTGGCCGAGCAGCTTCTTCACGCTTTCCAGGTTGGCGTTGTGGTTGAGCATGGCAGTGGCAAAAGTGTGGCGCAACACATGTGGAGAGCGCTTCTTGAGGCTGCACACCCTTTGCAGCTGCTCTCGCACTATCTTGTAAACCTGGTGGAGAGTTATGCGCGCGCCTTTTTCCGTGACGAAAAGAGCATCACATTGCCTTTCCACCGTCGCTTCTCTCAAGCGGATGTATTCCTTCAGTCCATCCGCCAGTTCTTCACCAAAGGGAATCACGCGTTGCTTATCGCGTTTTCCCGTCACTTTTAGCTCTTGGTTAACGAGGCTTACGTCTTGGTCGTTAAGTCCGCAAAGCTCAGAGACACGTATGCCCGTCTCGTAGAACACCATTATTATAATACGCGCGCGCACGCACGTAAAGTCTGTTCCCCAAGTCTGCTTGTCCAGCAATGCGTCCATTTCGTTTTCTCTCACGAATTGGGGCAGACGCTTTCCCTTCTTGGGTCCTTTAATGAGATGGGCGGGATCTGATTCCACCAGCTTTCGGGACAAGGCAAAACGAAAAAAGGAACGCAATGCGCTCAGCCTTCTATTGACTGAGGCCGCATTGTTTCCTTTATCCATCATGCTCTCCATCCATCGGCGGATGATATCGGCGTCCACGGACTGCCAAGAGAGCTGGCTATCTATGTTCTTGAAAAATCGCTCAAAGGACCGCAAGTCCTCTTCATACGACTCAACCGTTCTTCCCGAGCGATTGAGCTCGTCCCGCAAGTAGTCCAGGAATTTTTCAATCATAAACTTCGTCGCGTCCACCGCATTTGGTTTTGGCAACGAATTTACGAATAAAATCCCAAACCGCCAAATTTTTCGGCGACTTTTTTATTCCTCAGCGGCACGCATCTTCTGTACGTAGATGGCGTGTTCCATCTTGAGCCTCTTCAAAACAGATGGCTTATTGTATTGCTGACGGGCACGAAGCTCCTTCACGACACCTGTTTTCTCGAATTTTCTCTTAAACTTCTTGAGAGCTCTCTCGATGTTCTCACCATCTTTCACTGGTACGATAATCATGTTTCTTTGTCTTTTATTTTATGTGTTAAACTTATTTTCTTGGTTGTTGCCATTATTAGCGGGTGCAAAATTACATTTATTTTACCAACCGCGCAAACTTTTACCTATATTTTTTCGATATTTTCACCGCCCTAGGGGTTTTGTGGCTTCCCGCAACCACGCGCTTTCCTCCTCATTGAGATGGGGCGAGAGGTTTTCCCATACCATTTGGTGATATCGGTTGAGCCACCCCAGCTCCTCGTCGGTGAGCATGCCGACCTCTATAGGCGCAGTGTCTATGGGGCAAAGCGTAAGAGGCTCCATGCGCAGGAAATCGCCCATGGCCCCTTTCCTGTGAGCGACGATGGCCAAGGTGTTTTCTATCCTGACCCCGAATTTTCCCGCCAGGTAAATACCCGGCTCATCGGTCACGGTCATGTTGGCTCTCAACGGGGTAGGTTTCCACTCCATCCTGATTTGATGGGGTCCCTCGTGCACGTTCAAGTAGCTGCCCACGCCATGTCCCGTGCCGTGCAGGTAGTTATACCCTTCCCGCCACATGTCCTTGCGAGCCAGCACATCCAATTGCGTTCCCGTGGTTCCATCGGGAAAAACAGCCCACTCCAACTGCAAATGTCCTTTTAATACTAAGGTGTATATGTGTTTCATCTCTTCTGTCACGGGACCCAGCGCGATGGTACGGGTGATATCCGTAGTGCCGTCCTGGTAATGCGCGCCAGAATCCAACAGCAAGAGACCTTCGGCTTTCAGGGGCTTGTCTGTGGCGGGCGTAGCCTCGTAATGCACGATGGCGCCATGCTCCATGTAGCCCGCGATGGTGTCAAAAGAGATGCCTCTATACAAGGGCTGCTCTGCCCGGAGGGCCTCCAGCCGCTCGCTCACGGACATCTCCGTCTGCCCGCCGGCCTCCACGGCAGGTCTCAACCACCTGAGAAATTTCACCATCGCCACGCCGTCTCGGGTCATCGCGCGGCGATAGCCTGCCATCTCGGCCTCGTTCTTGTGGGCTTTCATCTCGGGCACGGGCGAGGCTGCCCTCACCACACGGTGCTTCCTCAATGCTTCGGCCAACGTATAGTTGGTATCTTGCTCGTCTAGCAGGATGTTGTATTCGAAATACCTCTCCACGCCTTTCTCCACATTAGCGTAGTCATCGGTCATGATTCCGTTCTCTTCCAGATATGACTTCACGGCAGGGGTCAATTTCCGGCGGTCTATGTAAAGCGTGGCAGAGGAAGTGGAGATGAGCAGGTAACTGACGAACACGGGATTACAATGCACGTCTGAGCCTCTCAGGTTCAGCAACCAGGCGATGTCGTCGAGCGCGCTCACCAGCATGCCGTCAGCGTGCGAAGTCCTCAGCGCCTTCCGCACACGGGCCATCTTGCTGGCGACGGTCTCGCCGGCATATTCCATGGGATGTATTTCCACCGGGGTGGCAGGCAAGGGAGGACGGTCTCGCCAAATGATGGAAAGGGGTTCCCAATTGGTACGCACCGTGATTCCACCCCGCTGGCGCATTTCCCGTTTCAGGTCTTCCACCATGCCGTAACCGTTCACCATGCCGTCGACACCTATCTCCGGCCAGGGCGCGTCACGCAACACCTCGCCCAGCCATTCGGCTATAGAGGGCGTGCCCGCCACTTTTTCTTTCATCAGCTCATATTCCGTTCCCGCCAACTGGGCTTCCGCGGCCAGGAAGTAACGGGAGTCAGTCCACAAAGCGGCCTTGTCCAGCGTCACCACGGCAATGCCCGCCGACCCGTCAAAGCCGGATATCCATTCCCTCCCCTTCCAGTGATCGGCCACGTATTCACTGTGATGGGGGTCTGTGCTGGGGAAGATGTAGGCGCTCAAGCGTTCTCTGCGCAAGAGCTCCCTCAACTGGGTCAACCGTTTCTGTATCTCGTTTTCCATATAGATTTGCTAGTTAGAGTTGACAAAGATAATCATTTTAAGAATAAATCACAAATTAAAAACAAAATAAATGCGCCCGTTTCCCAACTTTTTCGTAACTTTGCCTCGCAAAGTGAAAGCGGAGCGGGCATGTCCGCTCCGAAACGGATTATCACAGGATTCTAATACATTAAATACTTGTAGTTATGGAATTTTTAACGAATGACAAACTGGTTATCGTTGGAGCCGCTGGCATGATTGGTTCCAACATGGTTCAGACAGCCTTGATGCTGAAGTTGACTCCCAACATCTGCCTCTACGACGTGTTCTCCGCAGAGGGTGTAGCCGAGGAGATGCGCCAAAGTGGTTTCAACGACGCTAATATCGTTTCCACCACCGATCCCGCCGAGGCTTTCACCGGTGCCAAGTATATCATCTCCTCTGGTGGTGCTCCCCGCAAGGAGGGCATGACTCGCGAGGACTTGCTGGCCGGCAACTCCAAGGCCGCTGAGGAGCTGGGCGAGAATATCAAGAAATATTGTCCCGACGCCAAGTTCGTGGTCGTAATCTTCAACCCCGCTGACATCACGGGTTTAGTTACCTTGGTTCACAGTGGCTTGAAGCCCAACCAGGTGGCTACGCTTGCCGCTTTGGATTCCACCCGTCTGCAGAGCGCGTTGGCCAAGCACTTCGGCGTAAGCCAGGCTTGCGTGGAGAACGCCTACACCTATGGCGGCCACGGCGAGAAGATGGCCGTATTCGCTTCTCCCACCACTGTTTGTGGCGTGAAGTTACTCGACATCATCGAGAAGGGTGCCCAAGTCAATGGCAAGGGTCTCTCCAAGGAGGAGTGGGCACAGATGCAGAAAGACGTTACCCAGGGTGGCGCCAAGATTATCGAGTTGCGTCGCCGCAGCTCTTTCCAGAGCCCCGCTTACCTCTCCGTGAAGATGATCGAGGCTGCCATGGGCGGCGAGGAGTTCTACTATCCCGTGGGCACTTACGCCAACACAGCTCGCTATGACCACGTGATGATGGCTATGCCAACCCGCGTCACCAGCGATGGTGTTTACACCAAGCCTATCAACGGCACCGCTGAGGAGATTGCCGCTCTCGACGCCAGCTACAAGCACTTGCAGGGCATGCGTGACCAAGTGATCGCCATGGGCGCGATGCCTGCCGTCGAGGACTGGAGCAAGATCAATCCTAACTTGTAACAAAAACCCCCTTAATATTTTTCAACGACTAGAGAGCACGTCACCGCGATGGTGGGGTGCTCTTTTTGTAACGACCACGCGACCTATGAGATACGATTTCGACAAAATAACAGACCGCCGAGGCAGCGGCTCCATGAAGTGGGATGCCGCTGGCGATCCCGAGGTGATTCCCATGTGGGTGGGCGACATGGATTTTCCCGCTCCGCCCGCCGTTACGGAAGCCTTGCGCCAGCGGGTAGACCATGGCGTGTTTGGCTATGCCATGGTGCCGCCCGCCTACTACGAGTCAGTGACCGGCTGGTTTCAGCGCCGCCACCAGTGGAAGATAGACCCCGCCTGGATTATCTATACCAGCGGCGTGGTGCCAGCCGTCTCCTGCGCCATCCGCGCGCTCACGCTGCCAGGAGAGAAAGTGCTGGTGCAAACGCCCGCCTATCATTGTTTCTTCTCCTCCATCAGGAATTGCGGTTGTGAGATACTGGAGAATCCGCTCCGCCCCGCGGGCGATACCTACGAGATAGACTTCGAGGATTTCGACCGCAAGTGCGCTGACGAGAAGACCACGGTATTCTTGCTCTGCAACCCACATAACCCCGTGGGGCGTGTCTGGACGCGCGAGGAGCTGTCCCGCTTGCTCGCCATCTGCCTGCGCCATGGAGTGACGGTCATCAGCGACGAGATACATTGCGAACTCACCATGCCAGGCTACTCCTACGTGCCTTTCGCCTCGCTTGGCGAGGAAGCCGCCCGCCACAGCGTCATTTGCTGCGCGCCCACCAAGGCTTTCAACATAGCGGGACTGCAGATAGCCAACATCGTGTGCGCCGACACCCTCCTGCGCCGCAAGGTCAACCGCGTTGTCAACATCCATGAGGTCTGCGACGTGAATGTATTCAGCTACCTTGCCTTGCAGGCGGCCTATGACCATGGAGAGGAGTGGCTTGACCAGCTGCGCCAGTATCTTTGGGACAACTACCAGGCTCTTCGCCAGTACTTCCAGGCGGAACTGCCGGCGGTGAAAGTCACGAAGCTGGAGGCCACCTATTTCGTGTGGCTAGACATCTCCGCCTTTGGTGTCTCTTCCGCCCAAGCCTTCCAGGATTTGCTCCGTCTAGGGAAGGTCTATGTCAATGAGGGCACTGAATTCGGCACCGCGACAGGCGAAGGTTTCATCCGGGTCAACATCGGCTGCCCCCGCGCCACGATGATGGAGGGTCTTCGCCGTATTGTCGCCACGCTGCGGCGATATGTCGGCTAGGCCGCCAAGCATATACATTAACGTGAGTTCGACGAAAACTTGTAGAGACGCATTCTTGCGTCTCGGCAAGCAAGATTGCCGAATAAAATCGCCTGTCGCGAAGACTTGGCAGCTGGCTGAGACGCAAGAATGCGTCTCTACAGTTCGGCAATAACAGGGCTGCGCACATAAAGTGGAATTCGTCGAACTCACGTTACATTATATATATATATAAGGTGAGCGCGAAGAAATCACATGTAAAACCATAAAACCAAAGACAATATGGAAAACGAAGTATTGAAAGCCATTCGCGAGCGTAGAAGCATACGCCGCTACAAACCCGAGCAAATCACCGACGAGGAACTGCGCGCCGTGCTCGAGGCCGGCACATGGGCCGCCACGGGCATGGGCAAACAAGACCCTTGGATTGTGGCAGTGCAAAATCCCGAGGTCTGCGACCGGCTCCGCAAGATGAACGCGGTAGTAATGGGCACGGACTCCGACCCTTATTATGGCGCGCCTACCATCGTGTTGGTATTCGCCTCGGCAGACTGGAGCAACAACGTAAAGGACGCTTCCCTGGTATTGGGCAACATGATGCTGGCTGCCCACTCTATCGGGTTAGCCTCTTGCTGGATCAACCGCGAAGACGCCATGTTCGCCTCACCTGAGGGACAGCAGATGCTCCGCGACTGGGGCCTTCCTGAAGGACTGGTGGGCGTGGGCGCGCTCTCGTTGGGCTACGCCTCGTCCCATCCCCACACGGTGAAGCCCCGCAAGGAGGATTATTTCCGCGTCATCAAATGACGTGAGACGGCCCTTGCGGGCTCAACCCATCAACCTGACCTTGACGTGAGTCCGACGAATCTCGGCTTGCTCGCGTAACGTTAACCTTATAGACCCTCGAAGAGATCCCACCTTACCCCAGCGCGTTTCAGGGCGCTGAGGTAAGGTGGGATCTCTTCGAGGGTCTCTGGCGCATATACCTACCGTTTATGAACGCCACGGGAAGTCTGGGAAATGCCACCAAACAGCATGACACATGTTTTACGGGAAATTCAGAACAATTTCACCTCCTTCGCAAACAAGTTGTAAAGCGTACACCCATATACTCCTTTTGCAATCTCTGACTTTCATATTAAGATGTATTAAACGGGCAAATAAACAAAAAATACCTCATGAATGATGTTTGTTAAGTATTTTTAACACTTCGGAAGGGGTAACAATAAGACTTTTTTATACTTTTGACCACTACTGTCCCGTAAAAGTGGATAAATAGTTCTTTGAAATTATTGAAATATAGTCAATTACACGGTTTTTTGAAATGAAACGGACTTGATTTTGCAACTTTGCAGTCTAATACAAATG